>Ga0116162_10000059_pt1 | contig 98378 bp, 71 predicted proteins | sample AD_UKC105_MetaG_FD_89875 | JGI IMG/M metagenome (GOLD analysis project Ga0116162, IMG submission 89875) | Active sludge microbial communities of municipal wastewater-treating anaerobic digesters from Hong Kong - AD_UKC105_MetaG | ecosystem: Engineered > Bioreactor > Anaerobic > Digestate...
CTCCTCAACCTCACCTTCTTCCGCCCCCCTTCATGAACTTCATGTCCTTCATGGTTCTTTCCCAATTCATCCCCAATCAGAGTTAATCAGAGTAATCAGGTGCAAAAATTCTTCCCTAATCCGTGGATACATTTACACCAACGAGGTGCCGTCGAAATCGTCGGGGACGGGAACGCCCATCATGGAGAGGATAGTGGGAGTCACGTCGTAAATCGCCGGACGCCGGGGGAATTCTTGCGCCCCCTGGATGAACAGCATGGCGTCATGGAACGTATGCATCCCGCTCAGGGGCCCGGTTTCGAACATCGCCTTGCGCTTCAACCCGGCCTTGAAATCGTAGCCGTCGTGGGGGTCGATGACGATATCCGGTCCTTCGCCGGCATAGGGCCCGGAAAGAGCTTCTTCGCGGCGATAGACCTTCTTGCAGATCGGCCTCCCGATTTCGGCCAATCCTTTCAGCTTGCGGACGATCTCCTCCCTCAATTCCCCGTATTCCCCCGGCTTGACCCCTCCCCGGGCCCATTTCCCCTCCTCGAGGATGTATATCTTCCCCGGCACCAGGGCGATGGCCCGGGCCCCGGGCGCAACCGCCTCGAAATCGAGATCGTGCGCGGGCGGGCGGGAAAAGGTCAGATATCCCCGGTCCTGGAGCCAGCGGTTGAGCTGGACTTCCTTTCTGATCCGGCAGAATCCGTGGTCGGAGAGGACGATAAGGCGGGTATCGGCATCCAGTTTATCGGCCACCCGGCCGATCACGGCGTCGATACGGCGGAAAAAATCGCGGCAATAGTCGCGGTTCTCGCCCTCGTCTCCCTCGGGATCGATGTACTTGAACATGAAGTGCATCAGGCGGTCGGTGTCCATGAAGTGGACGGCCAGGTAATCCCAGGGCTCGGAGTCCCAGAGGCGGAACAGGGTCCCGACCCGGCCCTCGAAGACCTCCAGATTCTCTTTTTTGAAATATTCGAGCGATTCCCGGGCCTTCATGGGATCGATATCGAGCCGGTAGCCCGTTGCTTCCAGCTTCGGCAGCGCCGAGGCCGGGTAGACCGCCTTAGCCAGGCTGGGGCTGAGGAACCCTCCCACGTTGATCCCCTCCACCGGACGGGGCGGATACGATCCCGGGATGCCCAGGGAGATGACCTTTTTCCCCGCCCGGGACAAGATTTCCTGGAGAGAAAGCGCCTTGCAGTCGGCGGAGTTGGGTATATGCAGTTCGAATTCCCGGGTCAGCTCCGCGAAACCGAAAACCCCGAAGCCTCCCGGGTTTTTCCCGGTCTGATAGCTGGTCCAGGCGACATTGGAGACCGTGGGCAGAATCGAATCCATCTGTGCCAGGCACCCCTCCCGGGCGAGGCGTGCCAGGTTGGGCATCGTCCCTTCCTCTCCCAGCCGCCGGGCGAGCGTGAAAGGGAAGCCGTCCAGCCCCAGAACCACCGTCTTCATAAGTCTTTGCCTCCGTCGCTGCGCGCGGTTTGATCGAAGTGGTTAATATAACAAGCCGCCTGTTCCTTAGACAGAAAAAACCCCGGCCGGAGCCGGGGTTATGAAGGCACGGGACGGATTTCAGGACTTCAGTTCATGGGCGATGATGCCGCCGGCCACGACGTCGTTTTTACGGACCAGGACGAAACGGCCCAACTCCGGAGTTTTGTAAAACGACTCCACCACCACCGGCCGCGAGACCGCGATCACCACCTCGCCCGCCTCGGTATCGTTGAGGACGGCGGCGTTCTCCTCGATGACCTCCAGGGAGGAAGAATCGATCCGTTCGCTGATGCGCTCGACCCGGGCCGGGACTTCTTCGGTGGCGACCCGCAGCAGGATCTCCTCCTCGATCGAAAATGGCGCGGGCGACATCCAGAAAATGCTGGCCTTGAACCGTTCGGTGACGGGCGGCTCCTCCCCGGGGTAAGCGGCGACCTGGCCCCTGTCGGGGGCGGATTCGGGTTCGGTGACGATCCCGGTGGACTCTCCGGCCGAAGCGTTCTCCTTCCCCGGCGTTCCCAACTCCAGTATCTTCGCCGTCCGGACCCGCGCCCCCGAGGGGAGGAACACCAGCTCCCTGCCCTTCTCCAGGACCCCGGCCTCGACCCGTCCCATGACCACTTTCTCCCCGGCGATCTCGTGGACGAGCTGGACCGGAAAGCGCATGGGCTTGGCCAGCGAAGAAGGGAGATTGACGAAGGAATCCAGCGCTTCCAGAAAGGTCGGCCCATCATACCAGGGCATGTTTTCGGAACGGCGGGAAACATTGTCCCCCTTCTTGGCCGAAATGGGGATGACCTGTTTGGGCTTGAGATCGACCCGGGCCAGGAAGGCGACGATGTCCTTCTTGATCTTTTCGAAGCGGGTTTCCTCGAACCCCACCTGGTCCATCTTGTTGACCACCACGATCAGCTGGTCCAAGCCGAGCAGGCCGATCATAAAGGCATGGCGCTGGGTCTGCTCCCTCACGCCCTCGGCGGCGTCCACGATCAGAACCGCGGCCTCCGCCTGGGACGCCCCGGTAATCATGTTCTTCAGGAACTCCTTGTGCCCGGGAGCGTCGATGATGACGTATTCCCGGCGGGGCGTCCGGAAGAAAGTCTGGGCGGTGTCGATGGTGATGTTCCGGCTCCGCTCCTCCTCCAGGTGGTCCATGACGTAGGCGAACTCGACTTCCTTGCCCTGCTCCTCCGAGGCGATCCTGATCTCTTCCAGCTTGTCCGGCGGCAGCGACTCGGTGTCGTAGAGCAGGCGCCCGATCAGCGTCGATTTCCCGTGGTCGACGTGGCCGACCATCACAAAACTCAGATTCTCCATTTCTTCCTCCAGCACTTTTTATCCACAGATTTCATAGATTAAAGAGGGGAAAACTCACCATGGAGACATATAGGGGGAATACCAGGGTTCAGGGTTCAGGGTTCGGGGGGAAAGAGCAGAGAGCATGAAGCACAGGTTATAGCGTGCCCCTCTTCCGGCCCCCTTCATGATCTTCATGTCCTTCATGGTTCTTTCCCAATTTCTCCTCAATCAGAGTTAATCAGAGTAATCAGGTGCAAAAATCCTTCCCTAGTCCGCGTAATCCTAGTTTTTACATGTAGCCCAGGGCTCTCAGTTTCTGCATGGTATTGACCGACTCCTTGTCCTGGGCCCGCCCCGCGCGCTCGGAGACCTTGGTGGTCTTGAGTTCCTCGATGATCTTGTCGATGGTATCGGCCTCGGAATCGACCGGGGAACAGCAGGGGACGCAACCGATGCTCCGGAAGCGCTTCCCGTTTTTGGCGAAGTAAAGCTCGGTGATGGGCAGCTTTTCGCGCTTCACGTATTCCCAGATATTGAGTTCGGTCCAGTGCAGGAGGGGGTGAACCCGGATGTGCTCCTCGTCCTCGGCCTTGGATTTGTACTGGTCCCAGAGTTCCGGCGGCTGGTTTTCGTAATCCCACTGGAACTGCTCGTTGCGGGGGGAGAAGTAGCGCTCCTTGGCCCGGATCCCGTGCTCGTCGCGGCGGATGCCCAGGAGCAGGGCCTTGAACCCATTCTGGGCGATCCCCATCTTCAAGGCGTTGGTCTTGAGCTGGGTGCAGCACTCCAGCTTCTCTCCGACGTTGGGCCCCATCCCCGCCGCCAGGGATTCCTCGTTGCGGGCCACCACCAGCTTCATCCCCCATTTTTTCGACCACTCGTCGCGGAAACGGTACATCTCCGGGAACTTATAGCTGGTGTCGATGTGCATCAGCGGGAACGGAACTTCGCCGTAAAACGCCTTGCGACAGAGATGCACCAGGGTGGTGGAATCCTTCCCGATCGACCAGAGGGCGGCGATGTCCTTGAACTGGTGATACGCCTCCCTGATGATGTAGATGCTCTTGGCCTCGAGTTCGCTCAGCTTGTCCATCGTTTTCTCCTTTGCGGTTCGCTAAAAAAGGAAATACTACCAAACGATCGGTGCGGATTAAAAGCCAATATCGTTCCCGCAAACCGCGGAAGGACCGTGTCCCGACCACCCCGAAGCGACATATCCGTGTTTTCGGGGACGAGGGAAGCGGGAACGCGAGTAAGAACTTCAGCGGTCCCGACTATCCAAAACGCCGCGGATGGACTCGAGGTTCTCCTCGACCCAGCGGTAGAGACGGGCTACCCCCTCCCTCACCCCCACCCGGGGAGCCCAATCCAGTTCGTCCCGGGCGCGGGCGATGTCGCTGACGTAGATTTTCTGATCCCCGGGGCGCCAGTCCGAGGACGAAACCGGGACGGAGCGCCCGGAAAGCTCTTCGAGAATTTTCAGAAACTCCCGCAGCGACACGGTGTTGCCGGGGCCGCCGCCGACGTTGAACATCTTTCCGGCGCAGCGGTCGATCCTCCGGACGGCGGCGTCGAAGGAATCGAGCAGATCGTCCATGAAGAGAACGTCCCGAACCTGACGGCCGTCGCCGAAGACGGTGATCCTCCTGCCGGTGAGCAGGGCGATGATGAACCAGGCCACCCATCCCTGATCCTCGATGCCGAACTGGCGGGGCCCGTAGATACAGGACTGCCGCATGACCACGGTCTTAAGTCCGTACATCCGGGCATAGTCACGAACGTACTGGTCGGCGGCGCCCTTGGAGCATCCGTAGGGGGAATGAAAATCCAGGGGCTGCGCCTCGCTCACCGCCGTTCGGGAACCGGCGAACCGGTACCGCGTTTCGGCAGGCTCGACCGGCATATCGTCGAGGTTGCCGTAGACCTTGTTCGTACTCGAAAAAATCAGGGCGCCCCGGTGCCCGGATTCCCGGGCCGCCTCCAGGAGATTGAAGGTGCCGAGAGCGTTGATCTCGAAATCGGTGCGGGGATCGGCGACCGAGGTGGTCACCGCCACCTGTGCCGCCAGGTGGAGGACGACGTCGAACCTCCCCCCGGCGAATACCGCCCGCACCTCTTTATAGTCGCGGACATCGACCGGCAGAAAGGCGAAGGAACCGAGGGTCTTGAGCCATTCCAGGTTGAGTTCCGAGCCTCTGCGGGAAAGATCGTCGAGGACGGCAACTTCGTCCCCGCGCTCCAGGGCCCGGGCGGCGGCGTTGCAGCCGATGAAACCCGCTCCCCCGGTGATCAACACCTTCATCTCTCGTCTCCTTTACCGTAACCATCTCCGGGTCTCATCCGCCCGGAGCCGTTACCAACAGCTAATTATAGTAACGCATCCGATGCCCCGAAACCAGGGCTGAAAACCCCGCTCCCGGCGGCTCCGGCAAAACGTTTTCCCCGGAACGCGCAGCGCGGACGGCACCCCTCGTTGCCGGGAAAAGGGGAACCGGGGCCCGGTAACCTCAAGCCCCGTAGTAGTGGGAAGAGTACATGTAGCGATAACGATAGAGGTAGTAAGGGATATACGTGACCACGCCCGTGAGTATGCTGCCGATGGGGTTGGCGTTGGCTTCGAGGAGGAGGGAATACGCCCGCTCGACGTCCACCGCCTGGGTCCTCCCCGCCCGCACCACCAGGATGGAGCCGTCGAGCGATTTTCCCAGGACCCCGGCGTCCGTCACCGCCAGGATGGGGGAAACGTCGAAGACGACGATGTCGAAAGCTTCCTTCAAGATCTCCAGGATCTCCCCCATCCGCACCGATCCCAGCAGTTCCGCGGGGTTGGCGGGGGGCGTACCGCTGGGGATGACGTACAGGCCCTCGGCGGCGGGTTTCTCGATGAACCGGGCAAGGTCGACGCTGCCGTTGAGAACATCGACCAAACCCGGCTCTTTTTCAATCCCCAAAAGGCGATGGACCGACGGTTTGCGCAGATCGGCATCGACCAGGATCACCCGCTTATCCATCTCCTGAGAAAAAGCCAGGGCCAGGTTGGCGGAGGTTAGGGTTTTCCCTTCTCCGCGGAGCGCGCTGGTGACCAGAAACGATTTCAGGCCGGTTTCGGGGAAGAGGGAAACGATGTTGGTCCGGATGGAACGGTACTGCTCGGCGATGTGGGATTTGGGGTCGCTGGCGGTCACGATCCGGGGATCGATGGCGTCGCCGGGACGGCGCGGTTTGGTCACGTAGGTGAGAACGCTGATCTCGTCCAGGATCCCGCTTTTTTTGGCCGATAGGTAATCCCTGACTTTTTCGACGCTGCTCCCGGCCCCGGCGCTTTTAATTTTTTTTCTCATCGATGTCTCTTTCCCGGCCCGGGCTCACACCGAGCTGCCGAAGACCATGGTGGCGATGATGCCGATAACGATAACGACGACGAACACGCCGATCCCCAACAGGCCCAGACGCTTCTTGGAAGTAATGAAGGCTTTCTCCTCCGGAGTGATGATCTGGCTGACGGCCCCGAGCATGGGCATGGGTAGAAACTCCCGGAGCTGGTTGGCCTCCTCGAAAGAATGATCGGTGACTTCGGCCAAAACCACCAGCGCAGCCCCAAGAACCAACCCGAAGAAAAATCCGGCGACAACGATCAGGGTGCGGTTGGGCTTAAAAGGCGCAAGGGGAATCTGGGCGTCGTCGATGACGTTGAACTTGGTCCCACGCTCCTGAAGCTCCAACCGCCTGGAAACGTAGGCCTGCTCGCGCTTGTTGACCAGGTTCATATAGGATCGGGAAAGGTTGGCCAGCTCGCGGCGGAGCTGGTCCATCTCTTTCTTGATCTTGGGGATGGTGGAAAGCTTGCGGAAGGATTCGTCCGCGATCTGGGACGTGATCTCGATGTCTTCCTTGATGGCGACGATCTGGTTGTCGATCTGGTTCAGCTCGGTCTTAAGCCCCTGGTAGATGGGGTTGAGAGAGGTGGTTTCTTCCCGGACCGACTGGCTGGCGGCCGACTTGATCGACTCCTGGAGGTTGTCGATCTCCTGCATCAGCCGGCGGACCATGGGGTGCTCCTCGGTGGAATCGACCTTGAGCCGGGCCAGCTCGATCTGCTTCTGGGTCAGCTCCGCTCGGAGGCTCCTGACCACCGGGTTGGTCTCGGTGATCCGCTGGGTGAGGATGAATTCGTTTTCGTTCTCCATCTGCCGAATTAAACTTGCCCGTTTTTTCTCCAGGGCCTTCAGCTCCCGGCCCTGACTGAGAAGATGGCTGCTGGAGTTGGAGTAGCGCAATTGATACATACTATGCGCGGTAGCTCCCAACGGACGTAGAGCTTCAGGAGAAAATGGAGGCGTTATCTCATTCCCGGTATACGGGTCCACCCAGGCGAGCTGATCGTATATCCGGTTGGAAACTTCCTCGGGGAGAAGCTCGACATTATCCTCCTGAAGCTTCTGCAGCTCCTCTTCCTTCTCCTCCATCTTCCGACGATACAGTTCGATCTCCTTGTTCAGCCACTCGATCCCCTGCTCGGTCTCCATCTCCTGGCTTTCCAGGTTCTCCTTGATGATCTTGCGGGTGATGGCGTTGACGATGTCCCGGCATTCCCGGGGGTTGAAGTATTCGCAGGAGACCTCGATGAAGTTGTTGTTGGTGTTTTTGACCGAGATACTGTCTCGAAGCAACGAAACCAGGTTGGCATATTCGATCGGACTCTTAGCCTGTTCTCCCAGATTGAGTTCCTTGATCACTTCCTCGATGACCGCCCGGCTCTTGACCATCTGGACGATGGAACTGAGCCTGGTGCTCAAGGAGGTGCCGATCGACATCCCCTTGATGAAGGGATTTTCCTTGGCTTTCTCCACCACCTGGATTACCGCCGTGCTTTTATAAACCGGTGTAACCAGGTACCCATACCCCCAGGCGATCAGGGAACAGAAGATCACCGGGACGACGAGGAGCATCTTGCGGTGAAAGATGATCTCCAGATAGCTCCGGGCCGTGCTCCGGATCGTCATGGTGATGGGTTCGACCATAGGGAAAACAGGGTTCAGGGTTTAAAAAGCATAGGGCATAGAGCATAGGGCATAGAGCCCCGGGAACCCCGGCTGGTTTCAAGTGCTTTCATGCCGGCATGCCTCTTCGATACGTCAAACCATTTCCCGGAACTTCAGCCGGCGTCAGCGGAGATAGTCCTTTCGGAATTGATCCCAATCTTCGTAAGCATCGCCGAGGCTGGCCAGGTCGGAAATGGGCTGGGTGATCTTCAGCACGATCTGCGAGAACTTGTCGATGACCAGCATCGGATAGTAGATGATCGTTCCCGGCTCGATCCGGATATTGTCCTGCATCTTCCCCTCGTAGAGCATGGCGTAGACGTTGATCCATCGGTGGGTGGGGTGGGTCCGATGAGGCGTGATCACCTGGATACGCCGCATCGCCGATTGATTCAATTGAGGGATACCGGCCCGGAACATGCAGTCCCAGAGGGTCATATTGGCTTTATCCATGATGTACTCGGCCCCGCCACCCTGAGGTTGAAGCACGTAGAATTTCTTGCTCCCGTAAAGGGTGATGAACACCTTGACGAAGGGGTTGTCGATGTAGGAAGTGAGACGCCTGCGCAGCTCCTCGGCCAGTTCGTCCCGGGTGAGCCCGTCGGCCATGATGATTTCGTTGGTGAGAGGGATGATCAGCTCGCCCCCTTCCTCAACCTTAGCCGAAAAACTGAACTCGGGGTGGTTGCGGACCACCACCTTGACGGCATCGTCCGGGCCCAGGGTGTACTGCTGAACGACGTCCTTTTCCGCCAGGCGGTAATCCTCTTCGGTCCTTCTTTGAATCTCGTGGTCGAGCCGGCGGAGGAATATCCCGGTCCGGCGGTAATCCCGGCGCTGGCGGTTGACCTCGACGAACTTCTCCTCGGCCCGGTCCAGGTCCCCCCGCTGAAAATACTCGAAACCCTGGGCGTAGGCTTCCCGGAGCGCCCGGTCCTCTTCCTCTCCCGCCATCTGGCGCAGTTCCGCTTCCTCCTGGGCCAGCTGCGCGGCCAGAGCTTCCTCTTCCTCCATATCCTTCTTCTCCAACTGGAGCCGGGCTTCGCCCAGGAGCCTGCGGGCTTCGCGGTTGGAGGGATCGACCCGGACCACGTTCTGGAAGGCCTCCACCGCCGCCGGGTAATCCGCCCCGCGCATGGCTTCGACGCCACGGTCGAACTCCGCCCTTAGGTCATCAAGAATTATCTCTTCGGTTCCCGAGTCACCGGCTTCTTCCGCCGCTAAAAGTTCCCAGGCTTCGCGGCGGTAGTAATCCGCCCGGCGGTAGCCGGGATCGATCAAGACCACTTCCTCGAAGGCGTTGACGGCTTGGCGGTAATCCCGGGCCTCGAAAGCGTCCAGGCCCAATCCGTAAAAATACCTGATCCTCAGCTCGGGCCGCACCGGCACCGATATTTCTTCTTCGACCTGAACTTCGACGACGGCTTCGGGCGGAGCTTCCGAGGCTTCGGCGGAAAGCGCCAAGGCCGCTTCCTCCGCCTCCAGCCGGTCCTGGGCCGGCCCCGCGGGCGCCAGCAGGAGTGAGAGCGGTATAAGAAGGTAGACGATCGCTGATCTATCCAGATGCATCTTCATTGCTCCGTGCTCGGGAAAATTTCAATTCGACAGATTACGCTTAACTTGAGAATTAAACCCTTCCCCGTCGGCAATTGTCAAGGCACTTTCTCCCCGACTTTTTCTCCCTGAATCAAAAAAGAGGGAAACGGGGAGAGGGTTAGCCACAAAAGGCACAAGAGGCACGAAAGTGCAGAAGGGGAAGCGGAGAGCGTTAGCCACAAAAGGCACAAGAGGATTTTGAATTGGGGGGCAAGGTAGGGGGCCTGTCCCCTCTATGCTCCATGCCCTATGCCCTATGCTTTCCCTACCATGAAGGGGAGAGGGTTAGCCACAAAAGGCACAAGAGGCACAAGAGGATTTTTAGATATGAAGACGGCCTGAAGATGCTCAGCGGCGGACAGTGGAAGCAAACTCCATCTGCGTAATTTTAGTTCCTTAATCTGTGAAACCTGCCTGCCGGCAGGCAGGTCTGTGGACTCATTGAAGAATCCAGGTGGGGGGGGGGGCTTTACGCTCCGCGCTGTGTTCCTCCTGAACCCCGAACCCTGAACCCTCGGGTGGGCCGGCGGTGGGTCTTACTCTATGCCCCATGCTCTCTGCTCTATGCTTTTCAATAGACTGATTATTAGACTTATACTATTTTATGCTTATAAATATTATTATATATAATCTATTCCAGATTTAAACGTTCAAAGACCCGCTTGCCGATCAGCATGTTCTCCCCGGGGAGGAGCAGACCCCGATCGAACCCCAACCAGGCCGGGACCCGACCGCTGGAATAAATATCCTCCCAGGGCGCCGGGTTTTCCGCCGGGGGGTACCGGTAGATCGTCGGAGAGAGATGGATAAAATCGACCCTGGGGGTGCCTTCGCGGATTTCGCGAAGCTGACCTATCTCCCACGGGATCCAGACGGCTGCCCGACGGGCGAACCAGGCCACCGCCCATGGAGAATCGGATACCACCAGCTCGTCCGGCTTGAGAACGGTCTGGATCTTATCCAGGCCGTTTTCCTCTTCCAGCAGGCGATACTCCTCGGGTCCCATCACCGACTCGAAATACCGTCGAATCGGCGGTCCCGAGAAAGCGGTCACCACGCCCGGATAGGCGCAGACCGACAAGAGCGCAGTCCAGGCGGCGGCCCGTTTCCACCCGCTTCCCGAAAATTTCTCCCCCGCACAATCGTGCAGAAACGCCAGGGCAAGCACCACGGCGGCGGGGAGAAAGACCATGAGCCCTCCCACCGTGTTCGGGTCGGTGAGAACGATGACCATGACCTCGGTTACGACCAAGACCCCCAGCATCCGCCCGGCGAAGGCCAGCCTCCATCCGGACCGGAACACCGCCGTCAGAAAAACCGCAAACAGCGGAGTATACCCCAGCACCTGCCAGTAAGGCCCGATCAAGCCCAGGAAAACCGCTGCCTTGACCGTTACCGTTCCCACCCAACCCGCGGGGAACGCGCTCAGGGAAATATCGCGGAACACCCGGTTCCCCGGCCAGGCCCCGGTGAAGGAAAAAAACTCGCTCCAACGCAGCGAGGCGAGCGGATTCCCGGCAACCGCCAGGTTGCGGATCAACCAGGGCGACAGCGTCATGAAAAACGCCCCCAGAAAAATCATCCCCTTTTTCCTCCGCCCGGCGGGGGAATACAGAACGTACATTCCGACGGCGCACGGGAGCAGAAAAATAAAGTCGAACTCGGAAAGGGCCAATATCCCGAAAACCGCTCCGGAAACCGCGGCGCGGCCGGGACCGCGGCCGGCGATCGCGATAAAGAAAATGAGGCAGATCACGGCCTGAAAGCCGATTCCCACCCCGGCATAGGCGGCCTCCAGCACCCCCGGACTGAGAGCGCAGGCCAGAAAAGCCGTTATCCCCCAACCCAGGCCGCAGAGCCGCCAGACCCAACCTCCCGCCAGCAGGCAGGCCCCCAGGGACCATACCAACGAGGTGGCGGTCACGACCTGGCTCTCGGGGCCGAACTTGCGGAAAAACAGCGAGAGCAGCCAAGGGTAGGCCGGGGAGTTATACAGATCGGGATAGACCTCCCGGCCCGGGAACCGCCCAAGGGTGGCCGGCCGGATGAAGTCGCTGGCGAAGCCCCGGCCCTCGGCCAGGTTGCGGGCGACCTGGGCGGCGTCCATGGCGTCGATGACGGTCAGCCCCTCGAAATTATTGAGATAATACGCCGTCCAGACCCCGACTGCGAGACAGACCGCCGCCGTCATGATGAAAATTTCGGCGGACAGCGAGTCCAGCCAGGTTACGCTGGGCGTTTTCTTGAACATGCTATTTCACCCGATCGTAAGGCAAGAACTTGTTCATCGGACCATCACTGGTAACGGCACCTTTCCTCCGTCATTGCGAGCGGAGCGAAGCAATCCACACACGTTTCTATGCCGAAGAGAATGCTTCGTCCCCATCGGGTCCCTGTCAATGACCTGTAAATGCAATTACGGACTCCCCCATGAACACTATACCAGAAAACCGTTGTAATGGCGTTTAAGGCTTTCACCGGGCCGAAGATCGGGCCGATGGTTGATTTCGCGCCAATATATGATATATACTAAATAACCAAGATTAGGGATATTGCCACGTTATTGCCGCGATTCGAAAGGGGTTCCCGAACGATGAACAATAGGTTTTTGCTGGCTACCCTGGCCGCCGCCCTCGTTTTCCTTGCCCCCGCCCCGGCTCCGGCCCAATCTCTGACCCTGACCGCGCCCAACCAAAGCGGGCTGGCCTGGAGCGGGGCCGAAGATATCGCCTGGACGGCGGGGACCTCGGGGTGGGCTCCCGGGGATGTCCTGACCATCGAACTCTCCGACAACGGGGGGAGTTCCTACGACTTCCTCCTGGCGATGAACATCCCCTACGACCTGGAAATCTTCCGTTTTCACTCCAGTCTCTTCGCCGACGGTTCTTCCTATCGGGTGCGCCTCTCCTGGACGGCCGGGGGCGGGGGCTCGGCCGAAAGCGGCTACGATTTTACCATCGCCAATCCCGTGACCGGGACCGCCTACTTCGTCAACGACACCGACACCGCCCTCGACGTTTACTGCACCGCCGCCGGCAGCGACGGAAACAGCGGCCTTTCCCCCGCTTCCCCCCGTTATACGCTACAGAGCATTATCAACGGCTATAACCTGGGCCCCGGAGACGTCATCTTCACCGACACCGGCACCTGGACTCTCCAGACGGGGATCAGCCTGACTTCGGCGGACGAAGGCACCTCCAGCGGTTACCTCGGTCTAGCCGGCTCTCCCAACGGCAGCCTTTTTATCGGAACCAAACTGCCGGCTTCCGCCCCGGGATTCAACGCCTACATCTCCCGATATTTGGATCTCTCCTCATTCAGCCTCCAGAGTTGTACTGGGCAGGGACTTTCGATCAACCGAGGACATTATTCTCAACTTCATAACATCTCGGTCACGGGCTCCGGGAAAGAAGGCTTCAAACTCGATACGGCCAACTTCGTGGACATAACCGACCTGATTTCATCTCACAACGCCGGACACGGTCTTTACGCGCTTAACTGCAATGCGTTGACGGTATCCGACTCCGCTTTCAACGACAACGGCGTGGCGGAAGAAAACATCCAGGGCCTCTATCTGGATAATTGCGACAACTCCACTTTTTTATCTTGCTCCGCTTCCGGAAACTATCATGGTTTTTATATCGCATCTTCAGAAGGACTGGAAATCGACAATGCCTTCGCCGAAAACAACGATTACATCGGCATTCGCCTCTATTCCTGTACGTCGAGCGCGGTAACGAATTCGTTTCTGCAGAATAACCACCGCAACCTCAGGATCGATAACGCGGAACGGATCGCGGCTATCAATAATTTTCTATATGGCGACATCTGTTTCCAGGTAACCGCCCTCAATGGCCTTGCAACTATTAGGAATAATATTATAATCCCATCCGGGTCAGGAGGTTACGGCTTCAGTCTTTCCGACACCGAGGAGTCGCTTGCTCAAAATTTAAGAAGCGACTACAACGATATCGTTCCCCGTAACGGCGCTCAGGTCGGGATTCTTATCGGGGTGGGCGATTTTTCCGATATCCGCAACTGGGTCTTGGGAATGGGGCAGGACGGCCACAGCCTCAGCCAAGGGGCGCTGGAAGTGGACCTGGCCGGTGGGGATGTCCACCTGCAGTCGACGGAGGGGACCTGGACCGCCGGAGCTTGGACGGTATACTCCGAGAGCAGCCCCTGTCTGAACTTGGGGCAACCCGAAATTGCCGCCACTACGCTTTCCGCCGCCGCCGCGACCGGCGCCGCCGAACTTTCCCTCGCCGACGCTTCCGGTTTCTCTTCCGCCGGAGGAACAATCCGAATCGGGACCGAAACGGCCTGGTACGAAACCGTATCCGGCAACACCCTGACCGGATGCACCGGGGTGACATGGAGCCATGAGACCGGAACAGCTGTCTACTACCCGGCTTCCGGGGACTATTCCCGAGAAACCGCCCCCAATGGAAGCCGGGTCAATATGGGCAAATACGCCGATACGGAAGAAGCTTCTCTTTCCTCCACGAATTCGCTGGACCTGACCTCCCCGCTGGGACGCCCGGCTGCTACCGAAAAATGGTCGGGCTCTCACGAGATCGCCTGGGAAACCTTCGGCTCCGGATGGGCCCCGGGAGATACGGTCGAAATCGAGTATTCGACCGATTCGACATTCTGGTTCACCCTCACTTCCGGAGTCGATTACAATCCGGTAACCGGTCCTCAATGGACTACGGCATCGGTCGGAGACGGGGCCAGCTACCGGGTCCGCATCGGCCAAGACGGAGGATCCATTCCCCGTGCCGACTATTCCCATTCGGGAATTTTTATGGTCGATAACTCCCCGCCGGAAAACGTCCGTACCTCTTCCCCCGCCGATGGTGCCTTCGGCCAGGAACTTTTGGTCAGTCTGGTCGCCCAAAACGCCACTGACAACGTCGCCGGTCTCGACGCCACCCCCTACTTCTTCGAAATCGATACTAACAACACCTTTCCCGCGCCCGTCAGCTCCGGCTGGCAGGCTTACAATGCCTGGACAGTTTCCGTCGATCCCAACAAAACTTACTACTGGAGGGTGCGGGCCCGGGACTCGGCCGACCCCAACAACGTCAGCGCCTTTTACGGCCAGAGCGACGCCCCCGATACCTATTCGACCTTCTCCACCCGTTCCTACTACTACGCCGAGGACATCGAGAGCTCCACCGTGGGGCTGCGCTGGATCCTGGCCAACATCGACCTGGCCCCGGGCGACAAGGTCTTCGTCACCCCCGGCTACTACGGGCTCAGCGCCCCCCTGGAGTTTTCCGCCGGGGACGAGGGGACGGCCGATCTGCCGGTCACCATCACCGGTTACGGGGGGGAAGTCGTCCTCGACGCCGGCGGGGTCGAATCCAACTGCCTGCGGATCACCGGGGATTATTTCGACGTCCAGTGGTTCTCCTTCAGCGGGGCCACCGCTTCCGGGGTCTACATCAGCGGGGACGGGAACTCCCTTTCTCTGGGCGGCAGCTTTTATAACGGAGGCGACGGGATCGAGGTGGCGGGCGAATCCAACACCATCAAGAACATGCTCGTCCACGACAACGCCCTCTCGGGGATCCACCTCTACGGGGCCTACGAAACCGCCGTCTTCAACAACACCTGCACCCTCAACGGGGCCTCTGAACTCTTCCTGGAAGACGCGCCCGGAGAAGGATCGAGCGCCGCCGAAATCTATAACAACATTCTCTGGGAACAGGGGGCGGATGCGGCCGTCCGGGTCGGGGGTCTCAGCCGGCTGGCTTTCGCTTCCGACTACAACGACCTCTACGCCACCGGGAGCGGAGCGGTCGGCTGCTGGAACGGGCAGACCGCGGTTTCCTTCGCGGACTGGACCGGGGCCTCGGGAGGGGACGGCAACGGGACCAGCCGCAACCCTCTCTTCGCCGGCACCGGGGACTACCACCCCCAGAGCACGGGCGGATCGTACCACGGAGGTGCCTGGCTCCCTGACGGGAACGATTCCCCGGCCCTGAACGCGGGGAGCCCCTACACTCCCTGCGGGCTCGAACCCGCCCCCAACGGGGGCCGGGCCAACCTGGGCCGCTACGGGAACACCCGGGAAGCCTCCCTCTCCCCCGGGAACCCGGGCGGCCGCGATTTCTACGTCAACGACGGCGACGACGCCTTCGACTACTACTGCACCACCACCGGCCTGCCCTGGCCCGTTCATAACGGCCTCTCCCCCGCCTCTCCCCTGGAGTCGGTCCAGGAAGTGCTGGTTCACTACACTCTCCAATCGGGCGACGTCGTCCGGGTCGATACCGGAAGCTACGTCCTCACCTCCCCGATCGAGCCTACTGTGAGCGGCGCCGCCGGCAATCCGATCACTCTGATCGGGTCTCCCGACGGAACCCTGATCGATGCCGGTTATGCGGTCAATAACTGCCTGCGACTGAGAAATACGTATTATTGGACCGTCGAAGCTATCGATTTCATCAACGCCACCGACGATAGCATTTACGGCAATGCGGTCGACAACCTGGTGGTTCGAAATTGCAATATCATCGGCAGTTTCAACAATGGAATTTATCTGACGCGATCAGATCATATCCTCGTGTCCGGCTGCGTGGTCAGTTTAAGCAGTTCTTCCGGTTTATTCATGGAGAGGATCACGGAGGATTCCGTCGCGGCTTCCAACACCATCTACAACAACAACGATTACGGCATCCGGGTCATCAGCGGTTCCGATGTCATCATCGAGAATAACTACTGCCATAATAACAACAACAGCGGCATCTACGTCTTTTCCAATCCCGGAACAAATCGCATCAGCGACAATATTTGCCACGATAACGGAGACCCCGGCTCCGGAACTTACTCAGGTATTTTCGCCAGCGGCGTTACCACCACGAATATTTCCGGAAACACCTGCTACAACCAACGCTATGGAATCTATGTCTATTCCGATAAGTTTGGAACCGTGCAGGGCAATATGGTTTCAAATTGTTATCGCGGCATCTTTCTGAACGTATTCAACGACGGATCAGCCGTTAATAACACGGTCTTTGAAAACAGCGATACAGGCATTATGTTCATCAGTTCCAATAACGTGCAAACAGCCAACAACACCATGTACTTGAACGGCTTGCGGAGTCTCTATGTAGATACCACGGTCACGAATTTAAACTCGGTCAACAATGTCTTTAGAGCCGACGGAAGCGGCAATTACGCCCTATATTACCGTTCCGGTTCCCCCGGCGGCCAAGGATATTCCTCGGATTACAACTGTTTCCAGATCTCCGGAGGCGCCGAACTCGGCTACTGGACCGGGGGGAGGGCCGGCCTCGAACAGTGGCAGCTTGCCACCCGCCGCGACGGCCACAGCTTCGAGGACGATCCCCGCTTCCTCGACCCCGCCGGGGGGGACTTCCACCTCCGCTCCTCCGAGGGGACCTTCACCGACGGCCGTTGGATCGGCTACGGGGTCGACAGCCCCTGCCTGAACAAGGGCAACCCCGGCGACGACTACTCCCTGGAACCGTCCCCCAACGGGAGCCGGGTCAATATCGGCGCCTACGGAAATACTCAGGAAGCGTCGATGTCCAGCCTCAAGACCCTCTCCCTGGAATCCCCCTATGGAGGAGAAAAGTGGTCCCGTTCCCACCCCATCTCCTGGTCGGCATACGGCGATACCTGGTCCCCGGCCGATACCGTTACCCTGGAATACACTTCAAACGCCGGTGCGTCATATAACTCGATCACCGACGGAATCCCCTACATCACCAGCCCCCTGGCGGCCTGGAACACCCTTTCCGCCGGCGCCGACAGCGCCATCTATAAAATCCGGATCAGCGCCGACGGGGGCCCAAGCCATTTTGCCGAGGACCTGAGCGGGCTCTTCACCGTGGACAATACTCCGCCCCATAATGTCGGATGCAGCCTTCCTCCTCTGGATTCGATTAGAGAATCCCTTTCCACTCCTTTAACTGCGCTCGGGGCCGGAGACTCGCCAGCCGGATTGGCCGGCCAGCCCTACTATTTCCAGATCGACGTCACCCCCGGCTTCGACTCTCCCAGCCTTCAGAATTCAGGTTGGAGGAGTTATCGCACCTGGCTGCCCGTGCTCCAGCCCAACACCACCTACTACTGGCGGGTCAACGCCCGGGATGCGGCCGATCCCACCAACGAATCCGGGTTCTGCGGCGACGTCGACACCCCGGGGACGTCCTGGTGGTTCCGAACCATCGGCGTTTATCACGCACTGGATATAGAATCCGAGACCGTGGGCCTGCGCTGGATCCTGGACAACTATGATATCGCCCCCGGCGATATCGTCTACGTCGATGCCGGAAGCTACTCGCTCTCGGATGTCCTGGTTTTGAATCCGGATGACGGGGGTTCCGAAGATGCTCAGGTCAAGATTATCGCCGATGGGGGCAAGGTCATACTTGACGCCGGAGGAGGGATAAACGCTTTGGAAATCGCCGGAGACTGGTTCGAAGTGGCTGGATTTGCCTTTACCGGAGCTACCGATGCCGGTCTGTTGATCACCGGGGACCATAACCAGGTTTCCGACGGCGAGGCCTACGGCAACGGAGGGGCCGGAATCGAAGCCACCGGGGATTATACCGTCATCCGCAATATGCTCAGTTACGCCAACGGAGCCGAGGGCATTCTCTTGGGAGCTTCCCGCTATGCTCTGATCGAGAACAACACCTGCGCCGATAATGGGACCCGACAACTCTACGTCGCCGATATTTTCCCGGCCTGGTCTGTCCACACCATGGGCTCGACCGACTGCACCGCGATCAACAACATCCTGACTGCGGCGGGGGCGGGGGCGATCGCCATCCAGGTGGACGGGGAGAGCGCCCCCGGGTGGGATTCGGACTACAACGACATCCACGCCCCGGCCCCGGCCGTCTTCGGGGTCTGGGCGGGAACGGCCGCCGCCGGCCTGGGCCAATGGCAGGACGCCTCGTTCGGCGACTTCTCCAGCCTGGGCACGGACCCGCTTTTCGTGGGGAGCGGAGATTACCATCCCCAATCTACCGAGGGTTCTTATCATGGAGGGACCTGGGGCGCCGATACTGGAACCTCGCCTGTTCTGGACTGCGGAAGCCCCGCCATTGCTTGCCTATTGGAAACTTCCCCGAACGGGGGCCGGACCAATCTCGGAGCCTACGGCAATACCGTCGAGGCATCCCGGTCTTCGGCGGGAGGCGGAACCAACTACTACGTTAACGATTCATCAACGCAATGGGATGTCTATTGTTCCACCGCCGGACTCCCGTGGCCCGCTCATGACGGCTTATCCTCTTCTTCGCCTTTAAATTCGCTGGAGACGGTTTTCAACAATCACACCATTGCTGCCGGCGACGTAATTTATGTCGACACCGGCGTTTACCCCTTGCTGAGCGAAACCAGGATCCCCGTCTCCGGGACGGCCCTTGCTCCCGTTATTCTGAACGGGTCCGCGAATGGATCGGTAATGTACATTCAAAATAATGCTCCCTCCTGTTTCTATCTAACGAATCGACAATTTATCGTTCTCAATTCATTCCGCTGCTTCAATGCTTCCGCCAACGGCATTCATCTTGCCGGCTCGACCAACATTGCTCTTAACCGTTGCGATATCCGGGGCAGCCTTCAAAGCGGAATCCATATCAACAATGCCATCGGCGGACGTATTTACATCAATGACTCGGAGATCAGTTACAATAATACTTACGGAATCGACGCCGCCACCCTCACCCAATCCGCAACTTTACATATCGCCGGGAACACTATCCATAACAACAACGGGCAGGGGATCTATCTGCTCAGTCTGGTTGGGAACGGTTTAATCGAGAATAACCGGATTTTTACAAACAATGAAGACGCCATCTACGTGAGTATCGTGACTCAAGGGCATATCAACGTTATCGGGAACCAATGTTATGACCATTCCGGAACCAATGATGACGGTATCATTATTTCCGACGGCAGCGGAATCGTAGCCGATAATATCCTTTACCGAAATTGGCGTGGGATAGTTCTCGTGAATAGTGAACTTTTCGAAGTAAGCGAGAATAGCATTTATGAAAATTATAATACGGGCTTACTCATTTCCAACACCCCCGAGGTTCAGGCCGTACATAATTTAATCTACGAAAACGCCGCGTCAGGCCTTACGTCCAACAGCGAGCGGACCATTTGTTCCGGAAATACGTTCTATCGAAATTTTTATCAACTCTACCTGGACGCCGCCGCCAAAAACAGTCTCGTGAACAACAATATTCTTTGGACTACCGGGACCGATCAATATGGGATCTATGTCGTCGGCAACCCGGCTTCGATGAATCTGGAATCGAATTTCAACTGTTTTTATATCGAGAACAATGCCAACGCCGGGCGGTGGTTGGGAGACAGGAAAACATTCTTTGACTGGCAGGCGGCCAGCGGCCAGGACGGCTCAAGCCTCAACATCAACCCGGTCTTCGCCGATGCCTCCGCAGGAGATTTCCACATCAAGAGCCCCGTGGGGCGTTACCTTGCCGATGGAAGCTGGGTGGCCGATACCGCGGGAGCCAGCGCCTGCCTCAACGCGGGCCAACTCTATCTGGCCGACTCTTATCTGGACGGAGAACTTAACGTCGGGGCAACGTTTATCGACCTCACTGATGCCACCAATTTTCAAAATGCAACGACAACCATCGAGATCGACGGCGATATCGTTTATTATAGCGGCAAAGTCGGTAACCGGCTGAACAATGTAACCGGACTTTGGCGGAATCATCCCTCCGGGAGCCGCGTCTTCCAACCGGCGGGTTCCGATTTCACACTTGAGCCTTTTCCCAATGGTGAGAGAACAAATGTCGGTGCCTACGGGGGCACAATCGAAGCATCTCTCGCGGATGTTAAAACCCTTGCTTTTGTCGAACCCCTAGGCGGGGAAGAATGGAATGGCATTCACACCATCCGCTGGCTGGCGGTTCCGGCCACGGAATGGCTCCCCGGAGACAATCTGAAACTCGAATATTCCACGGACGGCACTACTTTTACTCTGCTCTCCGACCTGGAATATCCATCGCAACAATTTCCCGATTGGGACACCACCCTGGTCGATGATGGAAACACCTATCAAGTTCGCATCACTTCCTTCGGAGAGCTGACCTCGACCAGCGGTCTTTTCACCATCGACAACTCCGCTCCGATCGATGTCGGAAGCTATCTCCCCGAAAACGGAACCGGGAGCCTGCCCGTCTATACCCCGCTGGAAGCCTATTGCGCCCGGGACGCCCTGGTGGGCCTGAACAGCGCGGCCTACTATTTTCAGGTCGATACCGACCCGGCGTTTACCGCTCCCGTCTCCTCGGGGTGGCGTTCGCTGAACGCCTGGCACCCCGACCTCTCCTCCGGAACCGTTTACTATTGGAGAGTGAAGGCCCGGGACAAGCTCGAAAACGAGTCCGGATTCTGCGGCCCGGTTCCAGATATCGCCGGCTATAGTTCCTTCTCGACCAGCGCGGTCTATACCGCCACCAACATCAACTCGGTCACTAACGGCCTGCGCTGGATCCTGGACAACCGCGATCTCGCTCCCGGAGACACGGTTTACCTCAACGCCGGCTTTTACGCACTAACCGCCCCCCTGGAGATCGAAATCGACCAGAGCGGGAACTCTTACTATCCTGTTCGGATTGCCGCCACCGGTGCCGGGGCCGTGCTCGACGGCGGCGGCCTGATCGGCCGCTGCGTCCTCCTCTCCGGAAATTTCGTGGTCCTGGAAAATGTCTCCTTCACCGGGGCCACCGACAGCGGCCTAGAGGTATCGGGGAACAATAACGAAATTTATTTCTGCCGTTCGTATTCGAACCCCGGCCGCGGGATCGTGTTCACGGGCAACGCCAATGCCCTGGTCAACTCGCTCCTCTACGGGAACGGAACCGGGGGGATTGTCCTGGACGGCTCGGAGCAATCCCGCCTGGTCAACGTGACCCTCGACGCCGACGGTGGAGACGAGATCGCCCTGAGTTCGTCCCCTTACGCCTATCTCCTCAACAACATCGTCTGGGCCCAGGGTGCTGGAAACCGGTGTATCGCCGTGGACGGTTCCAGCCAAGCCGGGTTCTCCTCGGAGTACAACAACCTTTACGCCACCTCTTCGGCCGCGGTCGGCTACTGGGACGGCTCCGACCGTTCCACCCTGGCCGACTGGCGCGCCGTTTCCTTCCAGGACCAGAGCAGCCTGAGCGACGATCCCATTTTCGTCGGCGGCGGCGATTACCATCCGCAGAGCCAGGAGGCTTCCTACCACACCGGTGCCTGGACCGCCGACACCTTCACCTCACCCGGCATCGACGCCGGAGACCCGGCATCGCCCAGTTATTCCGAATCGGCTCCCCGCGGAGGCAAGATCAACCTAGGAGCATACGGAAATACCTGGCAGGCAAGCCGCTCCTATTCCGGCGGGGGATCGCTTCCGGGAATCAACTGGTACCTGAACGACAACAGCACCGCCAACGACATCTACACTACCCACCAGGGCTCCGATTCCTACAGCGGCCAGAGCCCGGCTTTCCCCTTCCGTACCTTCTCCCGGCTTCTCGACGAAAACCTGGAACCGGGCGATACCGTGTTTGTCGATACCGGCACGTATCAGATTACGGCACCGGTCACGATCGACGACGGGGATTCCGGTTCCGACGCAGGTTGGGTATCTTTCGCCGGCAGTAGAAATTCTTCCCTGATAGATGGGCTTTTAACGGCAACCAACGGTCTAAGGCTAATCTCAGGTCACCATCTTGCGCTCCAGAGCTTAGTTCTTGCCAACAGCGCCGATATCGGTTCGTTGATGAGCGGGGCATACCGAATCCGCTTCGCCGACAATACCGTCTCATGGAACGGTCATTCCATGGCCGGTACCTCTGCACGGGGAAGGGCTCTACAGGTCACCGGAGGTTACGATATAGATATAGCCGACAACCTCTTTTCCCATAACCAAACCAGCGGGATCATTATTGAAGACTCCCCCAATCTCGCTTTATCCAACAATATCATCCGCGATCACCCCGGTTTCTGGACAACGATCGTCATAGATAGCGGAATTCGAGTAACGCGTTGCGATGAAGCCGAGCTTACCGGGAACATCGTATTCCGGAACAGTCGAGGTGTTCAGCTTCAGGATTCCGATGACGTTTCGGTCAGACAGAACATTTCCTATTCCAACGACGAAAGAGGTTTCAGTATCTCCGGGTCGACCTTGGAATTCTCCAAGAATATTTCTTACTTGAATTCAAATTATGGAATTTATTTATCGGCCTGTTCCGCCGATGAATTCAGGAATAACGTTTCTTATCAGAATACATTAAGGGAGTTACAGATTTCCGGGAGTACCGTTGATCAAGCTTTTAATAATGTTCTATGGGCGGTAGGGACCGGAAACGTCGTATTTAACGTGATTTCCGCAACAATCGGAAACCTGGATTTCAACGACATTATCCCCGAAACCGGCGCCCAAGTGGGGTCTTGGGAAGGCACTGCGGCGACGACACTGGCCTCCTGGCAAATTGCCTGTAGCCGCGATCAACACAGTCTCAGCCTCGATCCGCTCTTCGCCGATCCGAGCGGCGTCGACGGCACCATGGGCGGCCTGAACGGCGCGGACGACGACTTCCACCCCGTCAGCACCGAAGGTTCCTATCATTTTGCCGCCTGGTCGGCCGACACCGGCGACAGCCCCTGTCTCAACGCCGGGAACCCTTACGACCCCTACGACGCCGAAACCGATCCCAACGGCGCCCGGATCAATATGGGGGCTTATGGGGATTCCGCCCAGGCTTCGCGCTCTTCCCTCGACAGCATCTACCTGGTCACCCCCTACGGAGGGGCGGTAGGGAACGAGAAATGGAGCGGAACCCACGACCTGGCCTGGCTGCCGATCGGGCCCGGCTGGGGCGGCGGAGATACCGTCAGCCTGGAATACACCACCGACGGAAGCGCCTATATCTCCATCGCCGCCGGCCTGACCTGGAGCGACCTGACCTACCCCGCCTGGGACACGGCGGCGGCGGACGACGGCTCCACCTATCAGATCAGGGTCTCGGACGACGCCGATCCTGCGGCCGTCAACAGCAGCAGCGGCCGGTTCATCGTCGACAACACCGCGCCCGTCAACGTCGGCTGTCTCTGGCCCCCCGACAACACCCAGGGCCTCGATACCGACATCTCGCTGACGGGGCTGAACGCTCAGGACGCGCTTTCCGGATTGCACGCCCTCCCTTACTATTTCCGCATCGACAAGGACCCGTCGTTCTCCACGGCCGACCTGCAGAACTCCGGATGGTTAAGCTCCCCCGCGTGGAACCTCAGCGGCCTCGACACCCGGACCTGGTACTATTGGCAGGTGAAGGCCCGGGACGCGGCCGACCTGCCCAACGAAAGCGCGTTCGGGGCCGACACCGACGTTCCCGGCTCCTGGTGGGCGTTCAAGACCGCCGCCGTCTTCCACGTCGTCGACACCCAGGAACTGCGCGACGTTCTCGACACCGAGGCCTTGGAACCGGGGGACCGGATCTACCTCGACGCCGGCGGGGATTTCTCCAACGTGACCGCTCCCATCACCGCCTGGGGAACCTTCACCGGGACCGCCGACCTCCCCATCCACATCGAGGGAGAAAACGGCCGGCCCGTCATTTCCGGCGACGGCCTCGTCTCGACCCTCCTCGACATCCAGGGGTCGTACTTCCTGGTGCAGGGCCTCGATTTCACCGAGGCGGGAGGGAGCGGCCTTACCGTCAGTGGCAACGAGAACACCGTCAACAGCTGCGGCGCTTACGCCAACGGGAGCGCCGGGTTCGAAATCACCGGGGATCATACCCGGATACAGAACACCTTCAGCTACATCAACGGGTACTGCGGTATCCTGCTCAGCGGCGCCGACCGGTCCGAAGTCTACAACAACTCGTCCTACGACAACGGGACGTACGGCATTTCCCTCGCCGGCGCCACCCGGAACGCTCTCCTCAACAACATCCTCTGGGCGGTGGGCGGCGCGGAAAGCTGCGTCGGGGTCGGAGCAAGCAGCCAGCCCACCACCACCAGCAACTGGAACAACCTCTACGCCACCGGGGGTGCGGCCGTCGGCAACTGGAACGGCATCCGCTCCACCCTGGGGGATTGGCAGGTCGCCAGCCTCCAGGACGCGAACAGCCTCAGCGAAAACCCCTACTTCTACAAGCTGGCCTGGCCGGCCGACGACGGTTACATCTACGACCTTCACCTGATATCGCACTGGTTCTACACCTCCCGCTCCATCGACCGGGGGTACAGCGGCGGAGACATCCCTTCCTCGGACTACGACGCCGAAGGCCGATGGGACGATCCCGCGGTCGTCAACGAGGGAGGCGGCCCCTACAACTATTGGGACATCGGGGCCGACGAATACGTCGACACCGACCTGGACACCCTTCCCGACTACTGGGAATACCGATACTTCGGGAGCCTGGAATGGAGCGCCCTGGACGATCCCGACCACGACGGCTACGCCGGCATCGATTTCGTCAATATCGAGGAATATTACTACTACACCGATCCCAATAACCCCGACACCGATTTCGACACCTTCACCGACGGGGAAGAGATCGACTACGGAACCGATCCCCTCGACCCCGACACCGACAACGACGGGCTCCTGGACGGGCGGGAAATTTATTACTACATCAACCGCCCCTATTCTCCGAAAACGTGCGACCCGCTCGACCCGGACACCGACGACGACAGCTTCCACGCCAACTTCAACGACGGCTCGGAAGTTTACTACTGGGACAACGAATCCTGGGCTTCCTGGAGCGACGATATCGACTACGGCGGCGGCGACGGACTGGTCAACCTCCTCGACCCCGACGCCGACGGAGACGGCTGCCCCGACGGCTGGGAAGTCTATTACGCCCTGGACCCGGCCGACTACGGCCAGTTCAACCTTGATAACGGCGGAGTCGGAGACCCCGACGGGGACCGGCTCAGCAACTACGAGGAATACTATTTCGGGACCGACCCCACCAACCCCGGCGATCCCCTGACCATGTACGTCGACCTTAACGCCGCCGGCGCCGACGACGGCACTTCCTGGTCCGACGCCTGGACCACCATCGCCCAGGCCGCGGCCTGGGCCGACGCCACCGATCTCCCCGTCCGCATCCTGGTGGCGCCGGGAACCTACTACGAAAACCAGATCGAGCTGACCCGTTCGGGGATCGCCCTTCTCGGCGACAACCCGGGGCTGCCCCCGATTCTGGACGGAGGAGGGGGAGGAGGCCGCGGCTTCAATATCGAAGGCGGCGGTATCTGCCGGATCGGATCGTTCGAGATCCGCAACTGCGTCTACTCCCAGCACGGGGGCGCTTTCCGGATCTCGTCCTCATCCCCGTACCTCACCGGCCTCGTCATCCACGACAACGCCACCACCGGCGTCTCCCGCGGCGGAGCGATGTACATCCTGGGAACGGACTCCCGTCCGCTGATCTCCGGGTGCACCATCGTCAAGAACTCTGGTTATGGCAGCTACGGGGGAATCTATATTTCCGACGGAAGCCCGCGGATCTACGACTGCATCCTCTGGGGCAACGGAGACGATATCGGCCCGTCTTCGATCACCCCGGGCCAGCTTCTCTCCATTCTCTTCGGCTGCAATATCGAAGACGGAGACCTCGATGGTTTCAACGGCAACATCTCCTCCGAACCCGGCTTCCGCCATTATTACAGCAACCATCTCCACCTGGCTTCCTTCTACGGGGAGACCAACCCCTGCATCAACTCCGGTAACAGCTGGAAGGCGATGCTCCTCGATTTCGAGGGAGAGGGCCGGTGGAATTACCTCTCCATGCCCGAAACCGGATCGGGGATCGAAGGGTATTACTACTGCGACATCGGCGCCGACGAGTACCTCGACGTCGACTACAACACCCTGGCCGACTGGTGGGAAATCGAGTGGTTCTCCGCCACCGGCCAGGACCCCGACCTCGACGTCGAACCCGATGGATTGACCAACTACCAGGAATACTACTACCTGACCGATCCTACCAACCCCGATACCGATTTCGACGGGCTGACCGATTCCGACGAGGTGACCTACTGGGACGCCGTCCACGACGTCGACTGGCCCGCCAACCCCAACAACCCGCAGCGCTGGGACAGCGACGACAACGGCGACCTCCTGGTCAACATCCTCGACTGGGACAGCGATTGGGACCGCCTCTCCGACGGAGCCGAAGTCTATTACTACGGAACCGACCCCGCCGCCGTCGACACCGACGGGGACGGCATCGAAGACGGGGACGAGGTCGACTTCTGGAACGACGCCCACAACACCGCCTTCCCCGACGGCGCCGTCACCGACTGGTCCTACGACTGGGACGGCGACGGCATCCCCAACCTGCTCGACCCCGACTCGGACGCCGACGACATCCCCGACGGATGGGAGTGGGGCAACCTTTTCGATCCGGCCGACGACGGCTATTACTACCTGGTCAACGGCTCGGCCGGCGACCCCGACGACGACCGGATTTACAACCTGGTCGAATACCTCTTCGGAACCGATCCCCGCGATCCGGCCTCTCCGCCGGTAGTCGTCGTCGACGACGACGGAACCGTCGGGGTCGACTGCGACTACAACACCATCCGCGCCGCCCTGGCCGACAACGTCGGGCCCCTCTCGATCCTGGTCCGGGCCGGCTTCTACGCCGAAACCTCCATCGCCATGAAACAGGATATCGCCCTCCTGGGCGAATACGCCGCCGATACCGTCATCGACGCCTCCGGCGGCCGGGGAATCATCTTCAGCGGGATTTCGGCCGCGCTCCTCGACGGATTCACCATCACCAACGCCGAAATCGACGGCACCTCCGGCGCCGCCATCCTCTGCCTCAATTCCTCCCCCTACATCTCCAACTGCGTGATCGCCGGAAACCTGGCTACCGGGGGAGTCGGCGCCGCGCTCTATGCCGGAAACGGTTCCGCCCCCCGGATGGTGGGCTGCACCATCGCCGACAACGGCGGGGGCGCGGCCGTCTACCTCGATTCCCCCGAACCGGGCACCCTTCTCTCCAACGACATCCTCTGGGACAACGACGACGATCTTTTCGGAACCCAGACCGACATGGTCCGCAACTGCGACATCGAGGACGGGGACTACGACGGGGTCAACGGTAACCTCTCCCTCAACCCCCTCTTCGCAAGCCCGGTGACGGGCAACTACCACATCCACTGGACGTCCCCCATGATCTGCGCCGGGGCCTACCGCTATGCCGGCGGTTACGATATGGACGGATGGACCCGGCCGCAGACCGCCTGCCTGGGGCCGATCGTCCCCGGGCCGCCCGTCTACAAGATCCCGCAGGAATCGTTCAACATCGGGGCGCACGAGGCCCAGGCCCTTCCTTCTCCCACTCCCAGCCCCACCGTCACTCCCACCCCCACCGTCACTCCCACGCCCTCGGCCACGCCTTCTCCCACTCCCTCCCTCACACCTTCCGTCACCCCCACCCCTACGCCGATGACGCCGCCCCCCCTGACGCCGCCCATTCCTACTCCCGCCACTCCCACCCCCACGCCTTACGGCTACAAGACCCCGCCGCCCTCGCCCACACCCGAGTTTCCCACTCCCACTCCGGGACCGACGCCGATCGATTTCTGGTACCGCGACCGCATCCGCGAGGGCTACCTCATCCTCCACACCCCCCAGACTTACTACCTGATCGGCTGGGCCGCCGATACCTGGAGGGAGATCTACGACAAGCCGGACCACACCTGGTATATCGCCCAATGGGAGAAAGACGGCGACGTCTGGTGGAGCCAATGGACCTACCACGAGACCGCGACCCAATACCTCGACGCCCTCTGGACCACTCCCACTCCCATTCCCCCCAGCCCGATCACGCCCGAGCCGACTCCCTACATGGGCACCGCCACCCCCACTCCCCTCGGCTACAAGACGCCGACGCCGCCTCTCTTCCCCACTCCCACTCCCGAGCCTCCCGATATCCCCGATTTCCGGTACCGGGACCCCCGCTGGAACAGCTACCTCTTCCTCCACACCCCCGACACCTACTACGCCATCGGCTGGTCTTCCGACACCTGGCAGGATACGACCGCCGACATGCCCAACAACACCTGGTACATCGCCCAATGGTCCTACGGGAACGAGCCCTATGAAACCTGGTGGAGCGAATGGACCTACCACGGCCTCCGTACGCAGTACCTGGAACCCGCCTGGCCCGCCACTCCCACTCCCACCCCCACCGTCACCCCATCGCCCACCGTGACTCCTTCCGTCACCCCCACCCCTTCGTTCGCCTACTGGTTCCTGGCGGCGGGAGGGACCCGAATCAACGGCTACGACTTCGACGAATACATCTCGGTCACCAACCCCACCGGGGGGGACGCGCCCATCGAAATCACGGCCGTGGACGAACTGGGCCCCATCGTCCGTCGCAACGACATCGTCCCCGCCGAGAGCCGCTTCACCTTCGACCTGGCCACCCTGGTGGCGGGAACCCGGGGGGAGAACAACCCCTCGGTCTCGCTGCTGATCTACGACCAGACCGACCGCATCATCCTGGTCGACCGTTCCATGTATTGGAACGCCGGCGGCATCGAATGGGGCGGCGGCCACAACAGCATCGGCAGCCATGCCGCCGCCTCGACCTGGTCCCTGCCCGAAGGGGCCACCCACGCCTTCGACGAGTACATCCATATCGTCAACCCCGGCAAGGTCGGTGACCTGACCGGGTTCACATCCAACGTCCGGGTCACCTTCGTCAACCAGGAAGGCGACTCGTGGACCCGCTACAAGGAAATGCCCCCCGAGACCAACTGGAGCATCCACGTCAACGACGTGGTCGGGATTCAGCCCCATGTTTCGACCCTGGTCGAATCCCTCAACGGGGTCGGGGTCTCGGCCGACCGGACCATGTACTTCGACGGGCCCGGCTACGACGGGAGCAACGTGGAGTGGGTCGGCGGCCACTGTTCGATCGGAACCAACGAACGTTCGACCAACTGGTTCATCGCCGAGGGGTCCACCCGTACCTTCGACGAGTACATTCTCATCACCAACCCCTCCCAGGTTCAGGACGCCGACCTCAAGATCACTCTCCTCGACCGCGACGGCGTCCTCAAGGAGTTCGAACACGTGGTCCCGCCCCATACCCGTTACACCGTCTACGTGAACAAGGAAGTCGGCTGGACCGAACCCCACATCTCCGCCATCGTCGATTCCCGGCCCCGGCTCGCCCCGGCTCCGTCGCCTCATCCCGCGACCTACATCACGGTGGAACGGGCCATGTACTGGAAGCCGTTCACCCCGCAGGCCTGGGGCGCGGCCCACAACACCATCGGGGCGCTCTATACTTCGCCGGTCTGGTACCTGCCCGAAGGAGCCACCCAGGGGTTCGACGAGTACGTGCTCGTCGCCAACCCCGACCCGGACCATGCGTCCCAGGTCAAGGTCACTTTCTATTTCGAGAGCGACCCCCCCTACGAGTATTACGAAACGATCGACCCGCTCTCGCGCAAGACCATCTACGTCAATAAAATCATCTCTTCCCCCGCCATCTCGACCAAGGTGGAATCGCTGCCCGGCTATCCCGAGATCATCGCCGAGAGGGCGATGTACTGGCATTCCTACAACCCCTGGGTACAGTGGGTGGCCGGACACGCCACCATCGGTATAGCCAAGCGGTCGCAAGACTGACCTTGACCTGGAAGCGCTGTCGGCTATAATTCAAAAAAATCGCACGGGGATAGGAAGCGAGTGAGCTTGAGCCGGAAACTGCTGTTGGGACCGAGAGCCTTGGTCCTGTATCTGTCTTTGTTCCTGATCCTGGTGCCCGGGGTGAGCCGGGGAGGCATGACGGCTTCCCGGGAATCCTCGGGCCGGGACGTTCCGGCCGCGGCCGGACTCCCCCGTTTCCCCGTCCTTGCCGGAAGCGGGGTGCAATACCCCGATCAGGACGTTTCCTCGGAACTGGCGATCGTGTTCCTGATCCTGGGTGGCGCCGTCGGCCTGGCGGCCTGGGCGGCAACTTCCGCCAACCACCACTGATACTCCGAATCAGGCCGAGAGCATCTCCCTGGCGCCGGCTATGCCGGCCGCGGTTTCTCGGGGATGAACTTCGATGACGGGAACGACTCCCTCCTGCCCGACGGCGGAGCGCAGGACGGCGAAATCTACGGACCCCGAACCGGGAACGCGGTGGTCGGCGGTTCCCTCGACGTCATGGATATGCAGCCCGACCAGTCGGGAACCGTATCGTTCCAGGTAGGATAAGGCTCTCTCCAAGCCCGCGTTCTCCCGGACGGCGGCATGCCCGACGTCGTGCCAATAGCCCAGCGCCCGGGAATCCAACCCGTCCCAGAGTTCCTCGATTTCGTCCAGATTGGGGATCTCCCAGGGAAAATACCGGGTTTCCATTCCCAGCCTGACCCCGGCGGAACGGGCCGCGGGAACCAGTTCCTCGAGACTTTTTCGAACGGCCCGCAGATACGGAGATTTCCTTTTTTCCCGGGCGAGGAGTATTTTCTCTTTTTTCCGCAGGTAACGCGGCGTCCCTCCGCCCCCGGCGTCGATCCAGGCGTAGAGATCGCGGGCGGAGCGGGAGGGGGGCACGGCTCCCAGGTGAAGGACCACGGCCGAAGCGCCCAGTTCCCGGGCCCGGTCGATGGTGTTGAGGGTGTTGCGCACCGCCCAGGCCCGTTCCCTTTCCGCCGGAGCCGAAAGCGACGGGGGCTCCTCGCGGCGGCGCAACGGCGGTGCCGGGCAGTAATTGTGCAGGCTGGAAACTTCGACCGCTCCCTCGCGGACCATGTCGTGGACTTCCTCGACCATCCGGGAAGGCATGAACGCGTTCAGCTCGATTCTTTCAAAACCGAGGCCGGCGAGCTCGGCGACCATGGACCGGGCCCCGGGGTGCCGCCACGAATTCCAAACGGTCGAAATGGACAAGGGTTTCGCCATCGTCTTCTCGTCCCGCAAAAAACGATCCGGCCCCTGCCGGGGCCGGATCGCCGATGTTGCCGGGTGCTGTCGAAACCTCGGGGTTTAGCGGCGGGCTTTTCTGATCCGCCGACGGCGCTCGCTGGGTTTCTCGTAATGCCGGTGCTTTTTGATGCTCTTGATAATACCCTCCTTATCCATCTTTTTCTTGAGACGGCGAAGGGCCTTATCCACTGATTCGTTCGGTTTGAGCACGACCTTGGGCACGACTGCATCACCCCTTTGGGTTCGATAGTTGAGGTTGTTTCCAGGCTGTGAACTCTATAACGGCCCCGGGGAACCGTCAAGCCGCTTTTTCCTCACCGGGGATCTTCGGAAGACAAAGAGAAGACGATCGGAAGCTGGAAACAGAGTTCCTTCTCCTTGATCTCCGGCGGGAAGGGGGGAAAGTTGTCTCCGGCTTCCCGGACCGCCCTCAGCGCCTCGCGGTTGAATTCGGGAACCGCCGAGCCGCCGCCCCGGGGGATAACCGCTTCCGCCAGTTCGCCGTTCCGGCGCAAGGTAAAAATAACGATAACTTCTCCCTTCATCTCCGAACCGGCCAGAGCGGCGGGATACCTCCGGCACTGGAAGATCAGTTCCCATAACCGCCGGGTGTAGGCTTCCCGGGCCGCGGCGGCATCGGGAGTAGGCGCGGGAAGAACAAACCGCGGGTCCGGGGTCGGGGCGTCCGGTTCCGGCAGCGGGGCGATAACGGCCGGATCCGCTAGCCGTTTTTCCGCCGCCGGTTCAAGGGGCGGCGGCTGTTCGGCCACCGCCGGGGCGGGCTCCCCATGATGATCCGGGAAAAGCACTTCCGGCTCGTAGAGTCTGCAGAAAATCGTTTCCGAAGCACTGGCGGCAGCCGTGGAACCCGGACTTCTCCCGGAAATGAGCACCACCGCCCCGTGAAGGAGAACGGAGATGCCGAGGAAAAATGCGAACCAGGGCCTGACGCCCCCCCCGCCGTTGGGACTCGACCGAGTCAAACCCTACCTCAACAGCTCCGCCTGGTCCCAGGTCAGCCCTCGCCCCCCGTTCCCCGGCAACAACCGTTCGACGTACTTTGCGATCAGATCGGTTTCGATGTTGACCAGGTCGCCACTGCGGCGGAGGCGGAGGTTGGTCGAATCCCTGGTGAACGGGACTACGTGAACCACCGCCGAGGAGCCCTCGATAGCGGCTACGGTCAGGCTGATTCCGTCGACCGCGACCGATCCCTTCACCGCCAGGTAACGGACGTGACTGGAAGGGACCTCGATCTTGAGCAGCACCCCCCCGGCCTCCGGACGCAGATCGATTATCCGCCCGGTGCAGTCGACATGGCCGGTGACCAGGTGGCCGTCGAGGCGATCACCCACTATCAACGCCGGTTCCAGGTTGACCGCGGCCCCGGACCGCAGAGCCCCCAAGGTCGTGCGGGCCAACGTTTCCGGGGAAACGTCCATTTCCGCCGACCTTCCTCCCAGGCCTCTGACCGTCAGGCAGACCCCGTCGACCGCCAGGCTGTCCCCCACCCCGACCCCCGAAGCCAGAACGGCCGCCTCCAGACCGAGAACCCCGGCCCCGCCCCTCTCTTCCAGGAATCGAACCTTACCTATTTCCCTGATTATCCCGGTGAACATGTCTGATCATCCTTTATATTCAATACAATGGCGTCACCTTTTCTCTCGATATTTCCAGGTTCCCGTCGTCGGAGGAAACCTCCGCTTATTGACTATACCGATCGAAAACAAAGCGCAAAAGGACAAGCGATAATCGGGAAAGGCGTCGCCCAAACGCCGAGGAGCGCCGTCCATTGCAGCGGTTGTTTCATCCTTTTCTTCTTTTACCGGGCTCCAGCAACCCTCTGACGTAAATGTCGCCGCCCGGACGCGACAGTTCCAGCCGGCTCACGGATACGGCGTCGGCGATCGTCGCCGCGCCGGTGCCGGCCAGGGAAGAGACGGCGCCGCGGCCGCCCACCAGAATGGGGGCGAAGAAAAAATGCACTTCGTCCAACAAGCCCTGTTCGAGGCAGCGGGCCGCGGTGATTCCCCCGCCTTCGACCAGAAGCCGCACTATTTTCTCCCGGAACAGGTATTTGCCCAACATCCGCAGATCCAATTCGCTCCCGGTGCCGGGCAGAACGACGACCACGGCGCCGGCCTTTTCCAATCTTTTGACCCGGGCCGCCGGGGCGCCGGAGCCGACCGCCACCACCACTCCGGCGGATCGGGCAAAGAGCCGGGCACGGGGCGAGAGGCGGGCGCCGGGGTCGATCACCACCTTTTTCAGCCCGGGATTGGCGTAGCCCATGCGCGCGCTCAGAGAGGGGTCGTCCGCGTCCACCGTCCCGATCCCGACCATGACCGCGTCCGCCGACGAGCGCAGGCGATGGACGATCCGGCGGCTGGCGGCGGAGCTGATCCATTTCGAATTTCCGGTCTTAGTGGCGATCTTGCCGTCCAGGGAAAGCGCCAGCTTGAGCATGCCGTAGGGTCTCTCTTGCGCGATCCACACCGAAAAATCCCGGTTCAACAGCGAACATTCTTCCCGGCATACTCCGGTGACGACTTCTACCCCGGACCGGCGCAGCAGGTTCAAGCCTCTCCCCCGATGCCGGGGATTGGCGTCGACGGCGCCGACCACCACCCGCCGGACGCCATGGGCGAGAATGGCCGCGGTGCAGGGGGGAGTTTTCCCGAACGTGCTGCAGGGCTCCAGCGTCACGTAGAGCGTCGCTCCCCGGGCCCGGCTCCCGGCCCGGCTCAACACCCGGGCTTCGGCATGAGGCCCGCCGTAACGGGAGTGGTAGCCGGCGGCGACGACCTTGCCCCCTTTGACCAGCACCGCCCCCACTTTGGGGTTGGGGCGCACCCTGTCGCCGCCGCGGCGGGCCAGCCCCAGAGCCTGCTTCATGTAAAATTCGTCGCGGTTCATTTCGCATTTCCCATCCCGAACCGTTATCCCCCGGTTCGGGGAGTTTTCCGACGCGACGGCGAGGCCCCTCAGCTCCCGACGGTTTCGGGAGCGGTCAGAAGAGCCCGGGAAAATTCCGCGGCGTCGAACCCGGCCAAATCTTCCGGCCCTTCCCCCACCCCGACCATGACGATGGGGATTTTGAACCGAGAGCCGATCGCCGCCGCTATGCCGCCGCGGGCGGTGCCGTCCAGCTTGGTGAGGACGACCCCGTCGAGCTTGACCGATTCCATGAATTTCTCCGCCTGGGCCAGTCCGTTCTGCCCCACGGTCGCGTCCACGACCAGCAGCATCTCCCGGGGGGACCCCGGAACCGCTTTCTCGATCGAGCGAACCAGCTTGCCCACTTGTCCCATCAGATCGTCCCGGGTATGGAGTCTCCCCGCCGTATCCACAATCACCCGGTCGTACCCCCGCGCCCGGGCGGCACGGCAGGCGTCGAAAGCCACCGCCGCGGGATCGGAACCGGATTCCTGACTGACGATCTCCACCCCCAGCCTCCGGGCCCAGATCTCCAACTGATCGATGGCGGCGGCGCGGAAAGTGTCCGCCGCGGCCAACAGAACCTTCTCTCCCGCCGCCTGGCAGCGGCCGGCCAATTTCGCCGCCGTCGTGGTTTTTCCCGAGCCGTTCACTCCCCAGAGGACCGTTACCCGGGGGGGAGCGGAGGCGTCGCCGGCCGCGGCCGGGACCGGGGGAAACAGGGCGGCCAACTCTTCCCGGATCATTTCGCGGATACGCCCGGGATCAAAATTTTTTTCCCGGGACGCCCGCTCCCGCACCCGGGCGACCAGCTCCAGGGAAGTTTCGACGCCGACATCCACTTGAATAAGCGCCCCCTCCCAATCCTCCCAGAATTCATCGGAAATGGTTCCGGCCCGGCGAAACCAGCGCTCCATACGGCTTCGGATCGCCCCCCTGGACTTGCCCAAGCCCGAAGCGATTCCGCTCATTTCCCGACCAGCTCCCGCAATTCGTCCAGGACCTCGTAGGGAACCACGACCTCTCCCATGAGTATCCGGCTTTTATTGGGACCGTGACAATCCGAACCCCCGGTGACGATCAGGCCATAGTACCTGGCCAGCTCGATATAGTGATTGGTTTCGAATAGACTGTGGCTCGGGTAATAGGCTTCCAGACCCTGAAGCCCCATCGAGACCATCTCGGGGATCAAATCGTCCTTGCGCAGCTGCCCCGGGTGGGCCAAGACCGCGACCCCGCCCAGCTTCCTGATGATGCCGATGGCTTCGGGAAGGCTGAATGTCAGCTTGGGCACATACACGGGCCCCTGATTTCCGATATAACGGGAAAACGCTTCCTGCACGGAAGAGACGTAACCGCTCAAGTACATGGCCCGTCCGATATGAAGCCGGCCGATCGAACCGTCGCTTACCCCGGGGAAATATTTCTCCAGCTCCAGGGTAATGCCCATCCCTTCGAGCTTGGCCAGCATCAGCTCGGCCCGCTCCCGCCGGGCCTCCTGAAAACCGGAAAGCCGCTCCAGCAGTTCCGCATCCCGGTAATCGAATAAATACCCGAGCAGATGGATTTCGAAACCGTCGCATTCGATCGAGAGTTCCATCCCCGGCACCGCTTCCAACCCGAACGCGGAACTTCTGCGAATCTCTTCGGGAACCGAGGAGACCGAATCGTGGTCGGTGATGGATATGGCGGCCAAACCCTTGTCCCGGGCCGCCGTAAGCACTTCCTCCACCGTAAAAGCGCCGTCGGAGGCGGTGGTATGCAGATGAAGATCAATCGGCTTCATCCGCCGCCTCGGCCCGCGCCTTATCGAGAACGCCGTTGATGAACCGGCTGGACTGCTCGGACCCGTACCTCTTGGCGATCTCGATCGCTTCGTTGATGGCCACCGGCGAAGGGACTTCCCGCTCGTACGTCATTTCGAAGATGGCGAGACGGAGAATGGACAGGTCGACCAGACCGATTCGGCCCAACGACCAGTTTTTAACGATCCCCCGAAGGCGGCCGTCTATCTCGTCCCGATGCTCTTCGACCCCCAGAACCAGCCGTTCCGCATACCGGCGGCTTTCCTCGTCTCTTGGAACCGATGCGAAATAATCGTCGATCGCTTTCCGGAGCTCGCCCGGGTTCACGGCGTGGCCGTACAGAATCTGGAGCGCCTGCTCGCGGGCTTGTCGCCGAGAACCCATCGCTCTTCAGGAAAGTTCCCGGTAGAGGTTCACCATTTCGATGGCGGCCTGAGCCGCGGCGAAACCTTTATTCCCGGCCTTGGAACCCGACCGTTCGATCGCCTGTTCCAGGGTATCGGGGGTGATGATCCCATAACATACCGGCACCCCGCTCTGAAGCCCGGCTTGGGCCACGCCTTTGGTTACTTCGCTGCTGATATACTCCCAATGAGGAGTGTCTCCTCTGATCACCGCCCCCAGACAGATAACGGCGTCGTAACGTTCGGAGTCGGCCATCTTTTTCGCGGCCATCGGGATTTCCCATGCCCCCGGGACCCAGGCAACCTCCACCGCTTCCTCTTCTCCGCCGTGACGGGACAGGCAGTCGAGCGCGCCGGCCAACAGTTTCGAGGTAAAAATCTCGTTGAAACGGCTGACGACGATACCGATACGGATCCCCTGCGCCGACAGCTTGCCTTCAAAAATTTTCATGGATTCCTCCCTGGTGCCAGCTTTTCCCCGGCGGCGGATCGGTCGATTCCGGCCGCCTTCAAAGTACGTGATCCATCCTGTTTTTCTTGGTTTCCAGATAACGCCGGTTGTGGGGGTTGGGATCGATCCGGATCGGAACCGTCTCGGCGATATCGAGACCGTACCCCTTGAGGCCGACCACCTTGCGGGGATTGTTGGTCAGCAGCCGGATCGACGAAAGCCCCAGATCCTTCAGTACCTGCGCCCCCAGCCCGTATTCGCGGAGGTCGGCTTCATACCCCAGTTCTTCGTTGGCCTCGATCGTATCCAGGCCCCGATCCTGCAGGCAGTAAGCTTTGATCTTGCTCTCCAGGCCGATTCCTCTGCCCTCCTGCTCCAGATAGAGAAGGACGCCCCGGCCTTCCTCGGCGATACGCCTCATGGCTTCATGCAGCTGCTGGCCGCAATCGCAGCGGCGAGAGAGAAAAATATCTCCGGTGAGGCAGCTGGAGTGGACTCTTACCAGGATATTCTCCCTGCCGTCGACATCGCCCATGACCAAAGCCAACAGGGCCCGGTTGTCCAAGGTCGACCGGTACAGTTTCAGGTCGAATTCCCCCCACGGCGTGGGCAGGCGTGTGGACGCGGTCGGATAGACCAGACGATCCCGGCGGCGGCGGTATTCGATGAGGTCCGAGATCGAGCCCATCTTGAGATCGAATTCCCGGCAGAACTCCCTGAGCTGCGGCAGACGGGCCATGCTCCCGTCGGAATTGATGATCTCGCAGATGACGGCCGCCGGACGCTGCCCGCTCAGCCGGGCCAGGTCGACCGAAGCTTCGGTATGGCCGGCGCGGACCAGAACCCCCCCTTCGCGGGCTTTAAGGGGAAAAACATGGCCGGGAGTGACTATGTCTTCCCGACCGGTCGAGGGATCGGCCAGGATCGCGATCGTCTTCGCCCGGTCGGAAGCGGAGATTCCGGTGGTGATGTCCCGGCGGGCGTCGACGGATACGGTGAAGGCGGTGCAGAAGGTATCGCGGTTATTGCTCACCATCTGCTGCAACCCGAACCGTTCCAGATCCTCGGAGAGCATGGGAACGCAGACGAGCCCCTTGCCGTGTGTGATCATGAAATTGACCGCTTCCGCCGTAACCTTCTCGGCGGACAGGACCAGGTCGCCCTCGTTCTCCCGCCGCTCGTCGTCGGTAATGACGACCATCTTCCCCCGGCGTAAATCCTCGATGATCTCTTCAGTGGAATTGAATTTTTCTTCCGGCACGGTCCCGACTTCCCTCAGCGTTTTCCCGATCCGACAAAAAACCCCGAAGCTATGCCCCGGGGCGGAAAAAAACCTCGTTCCTTCTCTCATCCGGACTTTACCGTCGGCGCCGGAATTTCACCGGCTCAATCCCCGCAGGGACTCGCGGCCTTTCACCGCCGGTCGGGAATTGCCCGATTTCCCGGGCTCACCCTGCCCCGAAGTATTTTGTAAGTATAGGAGAGTGCGGGGCGGCGACGCAAGGCCTTTCGTCGGAACCGCGACGGCGCTCAGGCTTCGGTCTTTTCCGGGCTGAACTTGACCGAAACCACCTTGGAGACGCCGGACTCCTCCATGGTGATTCCGTAGAGAACGTCGGCTTCGGCAATGGTCTGCTTGTTGTGGGTGATGATGATGAACTGGGCTTCCCCGGACCGGCTTTTGAGCAGGTGGACGAAGCGGCTGATGTTCACCCCGTCCAGGGGGGCGTCGATCTCGTCCAGCAGGTAGAAGGGGCTGGGCTGAACCTTGAACAGGGCGAAGATGAAGGCGATGGTGGTCATGGCCCGTTCTCCCCCCGAAAGCAGGTTGATGTGCTGGAGCTTTTTCCCGGGAGGTTGGGCCACGATCTCCAGACCGCTGTCGAGAATGTCCTTCTCGTTGTCCAGAACCAGGTCGGCCTTGCCCCCCTCGAAGAGCTGGCGGAAAATATCCCGGAAGGAATTGCGGACGATATCGAACGTGGCCGCCAGCCGCTCCCGGGCGGTGATGTTGATCTTGCGGATAGCTTCCTCGATATGGATCCGGGCCGATTCCAGATCTTCTTTCTGTTCCAGGAGCAGCTTGAGACGGGCGTCGAAAACTTCCTTGTCCTCCAGGGCCGCCAAGTTGATATTGGTCATCTTCGCCATTTTTTCTTTAATCGATTCCGCTTCCCCGGCCATGGCGTCCTGATCGAAATCTCCTTCCGGTACTTCCAGTGCCTCCAGCTCCACCCCGTACGCTTCCCTGATTCTCTGGGAGATATTGTTCCGGCGCAGACGCGCTTCCGCCAACCTGACCTCGACCTGGCCGACTTTCTCCTGAGCTTCCTGCAGGGACGGCCTGACGTTCTGATACTCTTTTTCCGCATCTGTGCAGCGGCGTTCCCATTCCTCCACCGACAAGCGCAGGCGTTCGATCCCGGCCGTTCCCTCCTCCAATTCCCGGCTCCGGAGTTCGATCTCCCCGGCCAGTTCGTCGTTTTCCCGTTCAAGTTCGGAGACCCGGTCCCGTCCGGCGGTTATCTGCTCTTCCCGGGATGTCAGCGCGGCCTCATGGCCGGCCAGCTCCCGCTTGAGCATTTTCAACCGGGTGGAGAGGGAATCTTCCCGTTCCCGGGACGAGGCCAGGGCTATCTTCAAGCCGGTAATGCCCCGTTCCGCCTCCCGAACCTCGGAGCCGATCCGGGCGGAAGCCGCTTCCGCATCCTTCAGCCCGCGGGCCCCGTCCTCGCTGCGGACAGGATCCTTGGTCAGCTTCGCCTCCAACTCGTTCTTTCGCCCGCTCAGACGGACCAGGTCGGATTCGATCTCCTCCACCTCCCGGCGCGCGCCGGCCAGTTCCAGGCGGACCTGCTCCAGCCCCTTTTTCAATCGGTCCGATTCCCTGCTCGCTATGGCCTGGGCCAGTTCCCCGTCGCGAAGCCGAATCGACAGGTCGCGCAGAAAGGCGTCTTTCTCCTCCCGATCCCGCTCGGCGGCGGAGCGCTCCAGCTCCGCCTGCTCGAGTGCGCCGGTCGCCGCCGCGATCTCCGCAGACAGTTCCTCGAGCATCCGGGAACGGGAATATATTCGGCCGGAAGATGACGCCGTCCCCGCCCAGATTACGGAACCGTCGGAACGCTCCACCGTACCGGGGGCGATCACCCTGAAACCGGCGGCGCCGGCGGACGGGTCGGGCACGCCCAGCACGGCCGTTTCCAACCCCTTCATGGGGCCGGAGAAACGTATGTGCCGGTAGATCTCGGCCGAAGCCGGCTCCCGTGGCTCCAGCCGGGAGCGGACCAGGAGAACGGTCCGGCCGGCTTGGGCGTCGCGCAGGAGCGTCGCGGCCGCTTCGGCGGTGGCCCGATCCTCGACCACCAGCGCCCTTTCCTTATCTCCCAACAAAGCCTCCAGCAGCGCTTCAAAACCGGAATCGACCTCGATAAAGTCGGCAAGGAGACCGACGATCCCGGCACGGGACGGGAAACGATCTTCGCCGGCGTCGAGCAGGCACTTGATCCCGTCCGCGCCTTCCCCCGGGAAAGTCTCGGAATCGCGCAGCAGCCGATCCCGGGATTCCTTGACCTTCAAGGCCAATACCTGCTCGTCGCGGCGCGCGACGGCCGCCCGGTGCGCTTCGGCGGCGGCAGACGCTGCCGCCGATGCGGTCTTCAGTTCTTCCTTCAGCCGGCGCATTTCGGCTTCCCGTTCCTCGATGACCTCCGACGCCGAGACCTGTTCCTCCTCCTGTTCCTTCCCCGCTTCTTCCAGGCGCTCGATCTGCACGGCCAGGCGGCGCTTCCTCAGAACCAGCTCCTTGCTCCCGGCCTCGACCCCGGCGTATTCGTTGTTCAACCGCGCTTCGGCGCGGGAATTTTCCAGGAGGCGGTTCCGATAGTCGGCCGCCTGGCGCTGAGCTTCGTCCAAACGCCCGACCAGGCCCCGCAGTTCGGCTTCGCGCCGTTCCAGCTCCGCCTCCTGCTCCCGGTTGGCGGCGGCGAGTTTTCCCAGTTCGCCCTCGAGAGCGACCGCGGTTTTCCTCCCCTCTTCCAGATCCCGCGCCGTCTTCTCCTTTTCCCCGATCAGGCGCTGGACGTGGTTCTGGATATCTCCGATCTGACGCCGGTTCAGCTCCCGGCGATGGCCGGCTTTGTCGATTTCGGCGCGGCCGGTTATCTGGGCGGATCGAGCCTGGTGAAACGCGTCCTCCTCCTTCTTCAGATCCCGGCGCAGCCGGCTCAATTTTTCTTCGAGTTCGGTCGCCCGGTCCTGAAGTCCGCGGTAGGAGGATTCCAGGCCTTCCCGCTCGGCCCCGGACTCCTGCTCCACCCGCCGGATTTCCTCCAACTTGAGCAGACCGAGCGCGATCTCCAGCTCCCGGAGCCGTTCCCGGTGTTTCCGGTACTGTTCGGCCTGGCGGGTCTGCCGTTCCGCCACCGCCAGCTGACGTTTGACTTCCCGGATGATGTCGTCGATCCGCAGCAGGTTGTTCTGGGTGTGTTCGAGTTTGCGCAGAGCCTCTTCTCGCTTTTTACGGTACTTGCTGATCCCGGCGGCTTCTTCCAGGAGGAATCTCCGTTCTTCCGGACGGGAACGCAGCACCTGGTCGATCCGGCCTTGGCCGACCAGGCTGTACGACCGGTTGCCCAGGCCGGTCCCCAGCACCAGCTCGTTGATATCGCGCAGACGGCAGGGCTTGCGGTTGATGAAATACTGTCCCTCCCCCGATCTGAAGACGCGGCGGGTCAGCGTCACCTCGGAAAAATCGAGAGGAAGAGTCCCGTCGGCGTTGTCGAACGTCAGCGATACTTCGGCCATTCCCACCGCCTGCCGGGCGGTGGTGCCGTTAAAGATGACGTCCTCCATCTTATAGCCGCGCAGTTGCTTGGCGCTCTGTTCCCCCAAAACCCAGCTGATGGCATCGACGACGTTGGTCTTGCCGCAGCCGTTGGGTCCGACGATGGCGGTAACGCCGGGAGGGATTACGAGTTCGGTCTTTTCGGCGAACGACTTGAATCCGTTGAACTCGATCTTCTTCAGATACATGGGCGCATCCTCCGCCGCCGCGGGGCGGCGGGATGCGGGCGGGCCGTCTTCATCTGCGTGCCGGAGTTCACCGGCCTAGAACAGGGTGTAGATGAACGGCGACACGGCCGGATTGGAGGTCAGGATCACCAGCGCGCCCAATAGGAAAAGGAGCAGGCCGGATATCCACCAGAAGAGCATTTCCCGGTCTTAAAAGAGCGTGTAGATGAAGGGGGAAACCACCGGATTGGTGGTGGCGAGAACCAGGATTCCCAGTAGCAGGAGCATGATGATGATCGGCAGAAGCCACCATTTCTTCCGCTCCATCATGAAATCCCAAAATTCTTTGAGCAGAGACACTTTCATGAGCCGTTCCGTTGGTTTGAAGTATTAAAACTGCTTTTCGTAACGAGCGGGTTCGAATTCGGCGTCCGCGCCGGCCCGCTGAATCCAGTAGGAAGACGCGGCGGGATCGTATTTACGGTGCATGGGGTCTTTCCCGAAGGCCTTGCGCAGGAGACCCACCCCGGTGAATCCGATGTAGAAGACGACGGCCAGGATCAGGGAGGTGATGATGAAGGCGATGCACCTGGTGAAGTAGCTCCAGGCGCAGTAGACGGGTTTCAAGGATTCGGGGTGGATCAGCCCCCAGAGGAACACCGCGACCGCGGCCAGGTAGATCCAGAAAACGGTCGGCCAGAAATCCAGCTTGAAAATCCACAACAACGTGCCCAGCAGGACCAGCGCCGCCGGAACCGTTCGGGAAAAAAGCCGGATGTCCTTTATCTCCTTGGAAAAATCGAAATCAATCAAGGGTAAACTCCTTCATCCAGTCGAATTCTTCTTTCCATTCCTTCTGCTGCCGCTTGTCGAGCAGGTAGTTGCCCAGCAGCAGGTAGTCCATCTTCGTCCGCATGAAGCAGCGGAAGGCTTCTTCCGGGGTGCAGACGATCGGCTCTCCCCGGACATTGAACGAGGTATTGACGATTACGGGGCAGCCGTATTTCTCGTCGAATGTTTTGATCATATCGTAATACAGCGGATTGCCTCCGTCGCGGTCGACCGTCTGCAGCCGGGCGGAATAATTGACGTGAGTGATGGCGGGAACGTCGGAACGGGGATGGTGGATGATATTCCGGAATTTCAGGTAGTCCGTGTTTTCCAGGAGACGCTCCACCTTGGCCGCCTCTTTATGCCGGTTGACCTCCTTGAGGTCCACGATTTCCTTGCGCAGGACGGCTTTTTCCTCTTCCAGTTTCTGCTCGGCCTCGGCTTCGGTCGGCATGGGCAAACGCCGTTCTTCCCTGACATCGGTGATCAGAAGCATATAGGGACTGGCGTAATCGGTCTCGAAGTACTCGGCGACCTTCTCGCGGAGAACCGCCGGGGCGAACGGACGGAATGACTCCCGGAACTTGATCTTCAGATTCATGATCGACTGCATCTCTCCGGAACGGGCGTCTCCGAGAATGCTCCGGGCGCCCAGAGCCCGGGGACCGAACTCCATGCGCCCCTGAAACCAGCCGATGACGTTCTGCTGGGCGATCAGGTCCGCTATCTTTTCGGGGATTTCCTCGGTGGGAACGTATTCGTAGTCGGCGTTGATCCCGTCCAGGTAGCTCTTGACCTCGTCCGGGCCGAACTCGGGCCCTAGATAGGAGCCCTGCTGGAAGTCCCTGCCCTCGACGACCTTGCGTTCGTTCCCCAGGTATTGATACCAGACCAGCAGAGCGGCTCCCAAAGCCCCGCCGGCATCGCCCGCCGCGGGTTGAATCCAGATGTCCTTGAAGGGGCCTTCCCGGAGAATCCGGCCGTTGGCGGTGCAGTTCAAAGCCACGCCGCCGGCCATGCAGAGATTATCCATTCCGGTACGCTCGTGGATGTTTTTGACCATCTTCAGCATGATTTCTTCGGTGACTTCCTGGATCGAGGCCGCGCAGTCCATGTAGTGCTGATCGATATAATCCTCGGACCGCCGGGGAGGAGCGCCGAAAAGATCGTGAAAGGCGGCGTTGGTCATCCGGTTGCCGACCATGTAATCGAAATAATCGAGGTTAAGCCGGAACGAGCCGTCCGGTTTGATGTCGACCATCTTCTCCTTGATCAAGGGTGCGAACCGCGGACGACCGTAGGGGGCCAGCCCCATCAGCTTGTACTCGCCGGAATTGACCTTGAAACCGCAGTAGTAGGTAAACGCGGCATAGAGCAGCCCCAGGGAGTGGGGGAAATCGATCTCCGCCATCAGGGTCAGGCGGTTGTCCTTGCCCACCCCGAAACTGGTGGTCGCCCATTCCCCCACTCCGTCGATGGTGAGAAAAGCGGCTTCGCGGAAGGGGGAAGGATAAAAACAGGCGGCGCCATGGGATTCGTGGTGTTCGGGGAAGAGTATCTTACCGCCATAGTCGAGTTCCTGGTGGAGGGTATCCTTGATGTGGAGTTTCTGCTTCAGCCAGAGCGGAATCGCCTGATAAAACGACTTGAAGCCCCGGGGAGCAAAAGCCATGTACGTGTCGAGGATCCTTTCGAATTTGAGCAGGGGTTTGTCGTAAAAGGCTACGTAAGAAAGGTCGTTGATGGAAATTCCCGCCTGCTTCAGGCAGTATTCGATGGCGTTGCGGGGAAAATTAAAATCCTGTTTCTTGCGGGTGAACCGCTCCTCCTGGGCCGCGGCGACGATCTTCCCGTCCTGAATCAAAGCGGCGGCGGAATCGTGGTAGTAGGCCGAAATTCCGAGAATGTACATGTTTTTCTGTTCCTGCTTACAGGTTGACGATTGAAACCTTACCCCATAAATAGGCATGGTTTATACCATCGCCCCCGGAATCGAACAAGAAAAATCAGCCGTTGCGGCGGCTCTTGAGCGCCCGGATCAGGGCGGGAACGACCTCGAAAAGATCTCCCACGATTCCGAAGTCGGCGACCTGGAAGATAGGAGCGTGCGGATCCTTGTTGATGGCCACGATCGTGTCCGAGGACTGCATGCCCACCAGGTGCTGGATCGCTCCCGAAATCCCGCAGGCGATGTAAACCTTGGCCTGGACGGTTTTCCCGGTCTGGCCCACCTGATGCGCGTACGAAATCCACTCGGCGTCGACGGCCGACCGGGAGGCGCCCACGGCGCCGCCCAGAAGATCGGCCAGTTCCCTGAGCATTCCGAAGTTTTCGGGCCCTTTCAGGCCCCTCCCCCCCGAAACGATGATATCGGCTTCGGCGATGTTGACCGCGGTTTCGAACTCCTCCACCACTTCCAGGACCGAGGTGCGGGCGGAGGTTTCCCCCTCCTGCGGCATAACCCTGACGATTTCGCCGGAACGTCCGGGGTCCGCTTCGGCTTCCTTCATGACTTTATGACGGACGGTCGCCATCTGGGGCCGGTAGTCCTCGCAGAGAATGGTGGCCATGATATTGCCCCCGAAAGCCGGGCGGGTCTGGAGAAGATTGCCGGATTCGGGGTCTATTTCCAAACCGGTGCAATCGGCCGTCAGCCCGGTCCCGACCTCGGCGGCCACCCGGGGGATCAAAGCGCGGCCGATGGCGGTCGCGCCGGTTAAAACGATCTCCGGGCGGTGCTCCCGGATCAATCGGCAGATGATCCGGGCATACGCCTCGTCGACGAAACGCTCCAGCGAGGGATCTTCGACCAGGTAGACTCTTCCCGCTCCCCGGGAGATCAATTCCGCGGCCGCCGTCTCCAGATCGCTGCCGATAAGAACCGCGGCCAGATCGACTCCCCGAGCTTGGGCCAGACGCATGCCCGCGCCCAGAAGCTCGAACGTCACGGACTGAACCTTCCCCCCCTTCTGTTCGGCCACGATCCACACCCCGCGGTAATCGCCCAGATCCCGCCGGGGAGCCCCGCGCTCCGGAAGAGCGAGCGCCTTTACCGGGCAGACCTCGATGCAGGCGCCGCAGAGCGTGCAGGCGTCTTCGTCGACCACCGCCAGACGGTCCGCCATCGACAGGGCGCCGAAGGGGCAGGCGCCGACGCACTTGCCGCAGCCGATACAGGTATCTTTATCTATCAGCAGGCTCATTCCATGCTCCTTTCAGATCACCCCCGCCTTCTCCAGCTCTTCGACCAAGCCGGAGACGGCTTCGGCGGCATCGCCGGTGAACAACCTGCCGGCGCCGCGGGGAGGGGGAGAAAAGATCCTTACCACCCGGGTCGGGCTCCCATCCAACCCGATCCGCTCCGGCAGCGCGGCGATATCTTCGGCCGTCCAATGCGGAATTTCCTGTTTCTTCGCCTTCAACTTCCCCTTCAGGGACGGCAGCCGCGGTTCGTTGATCTCTTTAACCACCGTGAGCAGTATCGGGATATCGCCCTCTACCACCTCATATCCCTCCTCGGTCATCCTCTGCACCCGGATCCGGCCTTCGGAAACCTCCTCGACCCGGCGGACATAGGTGACCTGGGGGATATCCAAACAGGCCGCGATCTGGGGGCCGACCTGGGCGGTGTCTCCGTCGATCGCCTGCTTGCCGCAGATGATGCAGTCGACATCCCCCAGTTTCCGTATCCCCCGGGCCAGGGTATACCCCGTGGCCCAGGTATCGGAGCCGGCGAAAGCCCGGTCGCAGAGGAGAACCGCTTCGTCCGCCCCCAACGCCAGCGTTTCCCGCAGGGCGGCTTCGGCCTGGGGCGGACCCATGCTGATCACGGTGACTTTTCCCCCGAAGCGTTCCTTCAGCCTGACTCCTTCCTCCAGGGCGTAGAGGTCGAAGGGGTTGATGATGCTCTCCACCCCTTCCCTGATCAGGGTGTTGGTTTCGGGGTTGATCCGGACTTCGGTGGTGTCCGGTACCTGTTTGATGCAGACGACGATGTTCATTGACCCGTTCTCTACTTGCGGCTGGCGCTCTCTTTGATCAATTGGGCGGCGATGACGTTGCGCTGAATCTGGTTGGTGCCTTCGTAAATCTGGGTGATCTTGGCGTCGCGCATCATTTTTTCGGCGGGATATTCCTTCATGTAGCCGTAGCCCCCCAGCACCTGAACCGCGTCGGTCGTGACCTTCATGGCGGTGTCGGAAGCGAAGAGCTTGGCCATGGCCGAGACCTTGGAAATGTCCTTGTCGCCGGCGTCGATCGCCTTCGCCACGCTGTAGACCAGGGCCCGGGCCGCTTCCACCTGGGTCGCCATATCGGCCAGTATCCACTGCAGGCCCTGAAAAGCTATGATCGGTTTGTCGAATTGCTGGCGCTGGCGGGCGTATTCGACCGCCTCATCCAAGGCGCCGGCGGCGATCCCCAGGGCTTGAGCCGCGACTCCGGGCCGGGACTGATCGAGCGTCTTCATGGCGACGATGAAACCCATCCCCGCCCGCCCCAGCAGGTTGCGTTTGGGGACGCGGCAGTCTTCGAAAATCAGCTCCGTCGTCGAAGAACCGCGGATGCCCATCTTATTCTCGTCTTTCCCCACCGAGAAGCCGGGAGTCCCTTTCTCGACGATGAAGGCGCTGGCGCCGCGGCTGCCCTTGGCGCGGTCGGTTATGGCGATGACGGTAAAAATATCGGCCACTCCGCCGTTGGTTATGAAGCACTTGGTCCCGTTGATGACGTATTCGTCGCCGTCCGCGACCGCGGTGGTTCGGGTGGCGCCGGCGTCGCTCCCCGATTCGGGTTCGGTGAGGGCGAACGCCGCCAATTTTTCGCCGGAGGCGAGCGCGGGCAGGTACTGCTCCTTCTGCTCCTTGCTCCCGAACAAAAGGAGGGGAAACGTCCCCAGAGCGGTGGCGGCCAGACCCAGGGAGAGACCGCCGCAGACGCGACTGAGTTCTTCCACCGCCAGGCTCAGTTCCAAGACCCCGCCGCCGAGACCGCCGTATTCCTCGGGGATATAGATCCCGAAAAGATCGGATTCCCGGTACGCCTTGATCACGTCCCAGGAAAACTCGCCTTTTTCATCCATCTCCGCCCGAAGAGGCTTGAGCCGCTCCTCGGCCACCTGCCGGGCGAGATCCTTGATCATCTGCTGTTCTTCCGTAAGAAAATAATCCATCGCTGCCCCCTTCCCTGCCGCAACTGAAACCCCGATCGCCTCGCACCCTTCTTCGGGGTTCCCTCGAAGCGATCGGGGTCAGAGCGGATCCGGGTTAAAATGCCTTGAGAATCAGTGTCGAGTTGTGGCCTCCGAAGCCGAAAGAATTGCTCATGGCGACGGCTATCTTCCCTTCCCGGGCCTGGTTGGGGACGTAATCGAGATCGCATTCGGGATCGGGGTGCTCGTAATTGATGGTGGGAGGAATAGCGCCCTCTTTCATAGCCAACAGGCAGGCGATCGCCTCGAACGCCCCGGCGGCGCCCAGCAGGTGCCCGGATACCGACTTGGTCGAACTGACGGGCAGGCGGGAAGCGCCCGCGCCGAAGACGGTTTTGATCGCCATGGTTTCGTACTTGTCGTTGAGAGGAGTCGAGGTGCCGTGCGCGTTGATGTAGTCGACGTCGGCGGCGGAGACGCCGGCATCGGCCATGGCATTGGCCATACTCCGGGCAGCTCCTTCTCCGTCCGGAGCGGGAGCGGTGAGGTGGTAGGCGTCGGAAGTGGCGCCGTATCCGGCCAGTTCCCCGTAAATTCGGGCGCCCCGGGCGCGGGCGTGCTCCAGCTCTTCCAGGACCAGCATGGCCGCGCCTTCGGACATGACGAACCCGTCACGTTCGGCGTCGAACGGCCTCGACGACCCGGCGGGGTCGTCGTTGCGGCAGGACATGGCCTTCATCGAACAGAACCCCGCCAGCCCCAAGGGGGTAATCGGAGCTTCCGCGCCGCCGGAAACCACGACATCGGCCATGCCGTGGCGGATCGCCAGCAGGGCTTCTCCCAGGTTATGGTTGCCGGTGGCGCAGGCGGTGACCACGGAAAGGTTGGGACCTTTCATCCCGAAATGCATGGCGATGTTGCCGGGAAGAAGATTGATGATCATCATCGGGACCAGAAGCGGGGATATCCGCCCCGGACCGCGCTCGAGCAGGAGCTGGTGCTGGGCTTCTATCGTGGCCAGACCGCCGATGCCGGAACTGGCGTACACCCCGACCCGATTGGGGTCCACCGAGGCCATCTCCAACCCGGCATCCTCCACCGCCTGCATCGCCGCCACCATGCCCAATTGACAGAACCGGTCCATCCGCTTGGCTTGTTTGCGGTCGAGAACCTGGTCGATCTCCAGGTCCTTCACGACGCCCGCGATCTGGGTGGGAAAGGAAGAGACGTCGAACGCTTCGATTTTGCTCAGGCCACTCTTCCCGTTGACCAGAGAATCCCAAACCGCCGGAACGGTATGGCCGACCGGGGTCACCGCCCCGATACCGGTTACTACCACTCTCCTGCCGGACATGAACACACCCCCTGAATAAGACCTTTGTCCTTCCCCCGGAGACCCGGGGGAAGGACAGTTCGTATCGGCTGCCGATGGTCGATCCGTTCTGGAATCAGCCGTTGGCGTGCTCTTCGATATACTTGATGGCGGCCCCGACCGTGGTCAGCTTTTCGGCATCCTCATCGGGAACGTCGATCTCGAACTTCTCCTCGAGCGCCATCACCAGCTCGACGGTGTCGAGCGAATCGGCGCCGAGGTCTTCAATAAAAGAAGCTTCCGGAGTAACCTCATCGGGGTTCACTCCCAACTGCTCCACGATAACTTCCCTTACCTGCTGTTCGATGTTCTCCATCTTCTCTCCTCCGTTTTCCCGGCAGACAGGCCGGATTACAGGTTGGACGACTAATACTATATATACATTCCCCCGTCAACCACCAGCACATGGCCGGTGATATAGGCGGCCGCGGGCGACGCCAGGAAAACCACGGCCGAGGCCACGTCCCCCGGAACGCCCATTCTCCCCAGGGGGATCCCGGCGACCATCTTTTCCCTTATTTCCTGGGGGATTTTATCGGTCATGGCGGTCTCGATAAAGCCGGGAGCGACGGCATTGACCCGGACCGACCGGGGGGCCATTTCCCGGGCCAGAGACTTGGTCAATGCGACAACCCCGCCTTTGGATGCGGAGTAATTTGCCTGTCCGGCGTTTCCCATCAGACCCACAATCGACGCGATGTTGACGATGACTCCGGAACGCTGTTTCATCATCGGCCGGGCGACGGCGCGACAGACATTGAAGGTGCCTTTTAAATTAACGTCGAGAACCGCTTCCCAGTCATCGTCGCTCATCCGTACCAGAAGCGAATCCCGGGTGATCCCGGCGTTGTTGACCACTATATCCACGGCCCCCCAGAGGTCAAGGACTTTGTTGACCCCGGCGACGACGCTGGAAGGTTCGGCGACATTGACACCGAAAGCGGCGGCTTGTCTGCCTTTTTCCTTGATTTCGGCGACAACTCCGGAGCAGTCGGAGTCCTTGAGGTCCATAACCGCCACGTCGGCGCCGGCGTCCGCCAACGCCAAGGCGATGGCGCGCCCGATTCCCCGCGCCGCGCCGGTCACTATCGCCCGCTTCCCTTCTAATTCCATCTCCTCCCTCCCGTCTGTGCTTCGAATTTTCCCGGGGCACCGCACTCTTCGCGGCGGCGGGGCCATTCCCTTCCCTTCACCATTCGATCAGGGTCGCTCCCCAGGTCAGGCCGCCGCCGAAGGCCACGAGCATGATCCGGTCGCCCGGTTTGAGGATCCCGTCGCGGTCCATCTCCGCCAAGGCGATGGGGACGGTGGCTCCCGACATGTTCCCCAGGCGGTCCACGTTGATGTAAACCCGCTCTTCGGGGATCCGCGTGCCCTTGGCGACCGCCTTCATGATTCTCAAGTTGGCCTGGTGCGGGACCAGCCAGGTGATGTCGTCGGGGCCGAGGCCGTTGCGGTCCAACAGCAGCTGGCAGGCGTCCGCCATCGAGGCGACGGCAACCTTGAAGGTTTCGCGGCCGGCCATGTGTATGCAGTTGAGCCGCTGGTCGAGAACCTCGTGGGTAACCGGCCGCGCCGAACCCCCGGCCGGAATCTCCAGAAGCCCTTCCCGGGATCCGTCCGCGCCGATGGTGTTGTCCACGATCCGGCCCCGGGAACCGTTCGCGGCGATGACCGCCGCCCCGGCGCCGTCTCCGAAAAGGACACAGGTGTTCCGATCGGACCAATCGACCACAGCGGAGACCTTTTCGGCGGCGACCAGGAGGATATTCCGGTAGCAACCGAGAGAGAGAAAGCCTCGGGCGATCTCGACTCCGTAGATAAAGGCGGTGCACGCGGCCGAGTAGTCGAAAGCGGGGATCCGGCTCAAGCCCAGCCGGGCCTGGAGAAGACAGCCGGCGGCGGGCAGGGGTTTGTCGGCGGTGAAGGTTCCCAGGAGTATGCAGTCGATATCGGACAGTTCCAACCCGGCCGCCGCCACCGCCCGGCGGGAGGCCTGTTCCGCCAGGTAGGAGACGGTTTCTTCTTCGGATGCGATCCTCCGTTCGCGGATGCCGGTCCGGGTCACGATCCACTCGTCGGAAGTATCTACCATCTTTTCCAGGTCGGCGTTGGAAAGGACCTTTTCCGGAAGAAACAAGCCGGTGCCGATGATGGATGCGGTCTGCATGACTCCTCCTCTACTCTGCCGTTTGGCTGACGGCGGCGCTGATCTTATCATTCACTTTTTCCCGAGAATATCGTACGGCCGCGCCGAGAGCGCAGCTTATGGCGCGGGGCGTGGAAGCTCCATGACAGATAATACAGGTTCCTCGTACCCCCAGCAACGGCGCTCCGCCGTATTCTTCGGGGGAGATCCGCTTCCCCAGCCTCTTAAAGACCGGGCGCAGCAGCCACCCTCCGATCGATCGAAAGACGTTGCCGCGGAGCTCCCCGGTCAGCATCCCCTGGATGGCGGCGGCGACGCCCTCGGAAGCTTTGAGCAGGATGTTGCCGACGAACCCGTCGGCGACGACGACGTCGGCTTCTCCCATGAAAATTCTGCTGGCCTCGATATTGCCGATGAAATCGAGATCGGCGGCGGCCAACAGCTGATGAGCCCCTCTCGTCAATTCGTTGCCTTTCCCGGATTCGGAGCCGATGTTCAACAACGCCACCCGGGGACGCGCGCGGCCGCAGGCGAAATCAAAATAGCGAGCCCCCATCAGGGCGAATTGGAGAAGATGGGCCGGGCGACTGTCGGTGTTGGCCCCGGCGTCGAGAAGAGCGAAATAACCGCGAGCCGACGGCATCAGCGTACAGATGGCCGGTCGTTCCACCCCGGGCAGCATTCCCAACACCATCCTGGCTCCGGCAGCCGCGGCGCCCGTGTTCCCGGCGGTAACGACCGCGTCCGCCCCGCCCGAAGACGCCAGTTCCAGGGCCTTGAGCACCGAGGCCTCCCGTTTTCTTCTCAGCCCCTGCAGGGGGGGATCGGCCATTCCGATGACTTCGGAGGCGTGAACGATCTCCAGGTTCGGGGGGAGGGGCCGCCGAAGATCCAGGGCCCGCTCGATCCGAACGCGGTCCCCGACCAAAAGAATTTCATGGCCGGCGGCAACCGTGCGGGCCGCTTCCAGCGCGCCCAAGACCTCGACGTCCGGAGCCCCTTCGGACCCCATGGCGTCAAGGGCTATTTTCACGAATCAGGCCTCTTCGATCTGAACGACGATCTTTCCTTTGTAATATCCGCAGTGGGGACAAACCCGGTGGGATTCCTTCGGAGAACGGCAATGGGGGCACTCCGAAATGCTGGGAGTCGCAGGCATTACGGGGCTGCGCCGCATCCGCTTTTTGCTTTTAGAGGTTCTTCTTTTCGGAACGGCCATCGGCGTACCTTCCTTCGTTTATCTCTGTTCGCTCCCGGCCGCCGCCGCTACTCCAGGACGGCAAAGGGAGAATCCGGGACCCGCCCCGAGCATCCGCACGGCCCCAGGTTGAGGTTGCGGCCGCAGCTCGGGCATAGCCCCCGGCATTCTTCCGAGCAGAGAGGTTTAACCGGGAAAGCCAGGATAGTATATTCGCGTACGATCCCGGTCAAGTCGATAATCTGCTCGGGGGAAGTCACGGTGAATTCCGCGAAAACCTCGGGTTCGACGACGTCGGACTCGTACTCTTTCAGGCAGCGGGAACATTGAAAACGCGACCGAACCGCAACCTTCCCCCGCGCCAACACCATCTTTCCCGCCCGGGTGAGTGCGAAGTCATACTCGATCGGAGAAGCGACCGCCGTTCCGGGGTCGAGTTCGCCGAGCAATTCCGGGTCCGCCGCGCCCCGGGTGACGATCCCTTCGGTGCCGATTTCCCAAACCGGGAACGACAGCCCGGTTTTCGCACCCGTCACCGGGACCCCCCGATTTTTTCCCGAAACGCGGCCGCAACCACCGCGGGAACGAAGGCCGAGATATCCCCGCCGAGAACGGCGACTTCGCGGGTCATGCTGGAACTGAGATAGGTGAAAGGCTCGGCCGGCATTAAAAAAATAGTTTCCAGCGACGGGACCATCTTGCGGTTGGTCAAGGCCATCTGGAATTCATATTCGAAGTCCGAAACCGCTCGCAACCCCCGGATCATCACCTCGGCTCCCCGGGAACGGACATAATCGACCAGGAGACCGGAAAAACTGTCGACCTCGACCCCCGGAAATTTCCGGGTGGTTTCGCGCAAGAGAGTCAAGCGGGTTTCGAGATCGAAAAAGGGAGTTTTCTCCAGATTGCGGGCTACGGCCACGATCAGCCTGGGAAAAATGCGCACGGCCCTTTCGATCAGGTCGAGATGGCCGAAGGTCACGGGATCGAAACTGCCGGCGTACACGGCCGTTGCTTCCATCAGGCGACTCCTCCCCCCGAACGGGGGATCCTGCGGTAGATTACCACCCCTTCCGCCCCGTAGCGACGGCGGACCGCTTCGCGCCAACCATTCGGCGTCGCGGAAAGTTCCAACTTCCGGGGATATTCGACGACGGCTACCGCTTCCGGAGCGACCATAACACAGCCGTCGAGCAGCTCCAACAGCTTTTCCCCCTCGCCTCCGGGTTCGTGGAACCGGTAGGGAGGATCGGCGAAAATCAGGTCGAACGGAGGGACCGAAGACCGTTTCGCCCGCAACAGGGAAACCACTTCCCCGCGGCGGACGGCGGCTCGGGACGCCAGCCCCAGCCGGTCGATGTTCTCCCGGATAGCTCCGGCGGCTTCCTTCCAGGAATCGACGAACAGGGCCCGGGAAGAGCCTCGGCTGAGGGCCTCCAGGCCCAGGGCGCCGCTCCCGGCGTAAAGATCGAGAACCCGCGCCCCTTCCACCAGGTCCCCCAACAGGTCGAACATCCCTTCCCGGGCACGCGACCCCGTGGGCCGGGAACGGCTTCCCGGCGGGGTAACCAGGGGGCGCCCCTTGAACTCTCCGGCGATGATTCTAATCATCCTTCAGCCCCTTTCCCTCCGGTCGGGTCCGTTTCATATCCCTTCCTCCGCGCCGGCGGCGGGAAACCTCCGAGCCAGCATCCGCCCCAGGGGGCGGTGTTCTGCCAGAGAAAGTTCGGGATCGGTTTCCAGGAGAGCGCGGGCTTCGTTCCGAGCCGTCTCCAGTAACCGGTAATCGGCCAGGATGTCTCCGAAACGGAGTTCGGGAAGACCATGCTGCCGGATCCCGAAAAACTCCCCCGGCCCCCGTATTTCCAAGTCCCTGCGGGCGATGATGAAACCGTCGTCGATATCCCGCACCGTCTCCAGGCGGGCCCGCGCGTCCGGGGTCCGGGGATTGCCTTGAAGAATGCAGTAACCGGGATGAGCTCCCCGCCCCACGCGCCCGCGGAGCTGATGCAGCTGGGCCAGGCCGAACCGCTCCGCTCCCTCGACCAGCATGACGGAGGCGTTGGGAACGTCGAGCCCCAGTTCGACCACGGTGGTGGCGACCAGAACGTCGAGACTTCCAGAGGCGAAGTCCCGGCGGACATCTTCTTTTTCCTCCCCGCTCAAACGGCCGTGGATCAGGCCCACCCGCAAACCGGCGAAAGGGCCCCGGCGGAGGGCTTCGTAGTTGCCCCGGGCGCCGGCCTCGCCGTTCCCGGTTTCATCCAGCCGGGGATAGACGACAAAAGCCTGGCGCCCCGCTTCGACCTGAGTGCGGATGAACGCATAGGCTCCGCCGAGCTTGTCGGGGCCGATCCACCAGGTCTTGATCCCCGGACGCCCCGGGGGGAGCTGGTCGAGGACCGAGAGATCGAGGTCCCCGTAGACGAGGTAGGCCACCGTCCGGGGGATGGGGGTCGCGGTCATCACCAGGACATGGGGAGAGCCGGTCCGGGAAGCGAACGTAGTCTTCTGCCTGACCCCGAAACGCTGTTGTTCGTCGATCACCACCAACCCCAGCCTCCGAAAGTCGATTGTGCGGCTTAACAGCGCCTGGGTTCCCACCACGACATCGACGGCGCCCGACGCCAACCCCAGCTCGAGACGGCGCCGGTCAGCCGTTGAAAGCGAAGCGCCGAGGTATTCGACCGAAACCCCGCGGGAGGCGAACAGGCTCCGGATCCGGCTTTGGAGTTGGCGCGCCAGGACTTCGGTCGGGGCCATCACCGCGCCCTGGGCGCCGCAAACCACGCTGAACAGCAGGGCCGCGGCGGCTATCAGCGTTTTCCCCGACCCGACGTCGCCCATAAGCAGCCGGCTCATCGGAGCCTCCCCCGCCATGTCCGCCGCTATTTCCCCGAACGCGCGGTTCTGGGCCCGGGTGGGGACGAGGGCACAATCCTCCAGGAACGCTTCCACCTCGACCCAGCGTCCGGGATCGTGGCGACAGGCGCGTTCGCGGCGGCGGCGTTCACGGCGCATCCCAAGCAGCGCCAGCTGCAGAAGCAGGAATTCCTCGAGAATCAGCCGGCGCCGCGCGGCCTCCAGCGCCTCCCAGGTGGAGGGGAAATGCAGGTTCTTCCAGGCTTCCGGGCGGGGGGGAACCGCCCAGCGCCGCCGCAGATCGGCGGGGAGATCGTCGTCCCCCTCCAGCAGTTCCAGCGCCGCGCGGACCGAACGACGCAGTATTTTCGGAGGCACTCCGTCCAACGCCGGATAAACCGGCAAAATGCCTTCCTCCCGGAGGGCGCCGGGAAGACAGATATCCGGGTTCACCAGTTGCAACCGCCCGTAACGGCCGACCTTACCCGCGCAGACCAGCGTTTCCGCCGTCCGCAGCATTCCGGAAAGATAGGGCTGGTTGAACCAAACACAGGGGAGCGTGCCGCTTTCGTCCTCGAGCATGATCCGAACCGGGCGGCGCCGGCCCCGGGGAGGACCGCTGCGCAGTTGCCCGACCCGGCCTTCCACCACCGCCTCCATCCCCTCCCGCAACTCAGCGATCGGCGTCCTCCAGCGCCGGTCCAGATAGGCCCGGGGGAGATACTCGAGCAGATCGCGCGGGGTCCGGATACCGGCCCGGCCCAGGCTTCGGGCCCGGGCGGGGCCGATCCCATCCAGCCCGTCGACGGGGCCGTTCAGGAGGGAATTTGCCCGGGACGAAACGTCTTTTTTCCCTTGTTGCGGCATTTTCGCTTATGGTACAAGGTAGCGCTTTGCGTAACAACTTCCACTGAAATTCGGAGCCGAACGATGTCTAAGATTTGTGCTGTATGCGGGAAGGGCCCCCATGCGGGGCGGTCGATTACCCGAAGGGGTATGGCGAAAAAGAAGGGCGGCGTGGGGAAAAACATCACCGGCGTCAGCAAACGCACGTTCTACCCCAACCTCCAGAAAGTGCGCGCCGTGGTCGACGGCCGGGTTCAGACCGTCCGGGTCTGCGCCAAGTGCATTAAGGCGGGCAAGATCGTCAAACCCTGATCCCCCGCCTTCCCGGGATCCCTCGCCGAATCCGTTCCCGGCCTGCCTTCAGCCCTGATTCCGTTTTTCATGCCAGAAAAGCAGGAAGGGGCTGGCGATAAAGATCGAGGAATACGTCCCCACCACCACTCCGACCATCAGGGCGAACGCGAAGTCGTTGATGACCGCGCCGCCGAAGAGGAAGAGGAAGACGACCACGATAAAGGTCGTCACCGAGGTGAGGATGGTCCGGGAAAGAGTCTCGTTGATGCTGCGATTGATGATCTGAGCCAGGGGCTGGCCCCGCATCGCCTTCATGTTCTCCCGGATCCGGACGAAGACCACGATGGTATCGTTGAGCGAATAACCGACGATGGTCAAAAGCGCCGCGATCAGCGGAACGCTGAACTCCCGGATGGGGAAAACGAAGAGGCCGGCCAGCAGACCTACCGTAATGATGACGTCGTGGGCCAGCGCCAGGACCGCCCCCAGGGCGAATTTGAATTCCTTGAACCGGAACCAGATGTAGGCCATGATCGCGCCCAGCGCCAGAACCACCGCGCCCACCGCCTGGGTCCGCAGCCGGTGCCCGACCTTGGGCCCCACCATTTCGGTACGCTGCTCGTACAGGCCGGCGTCGATGGAATCCTCCAAGGCCTTCTTGATGGCGGCGTCGACGATCTCGGGGTCCTCGACCGAAGCCCGGATGATCACCCCGCGGCCCTCGTCGAAACTCTGAACCGAGGCATCGCCCAAATCGATACCGGAAAGGATGGTGCGGATTTCGCCTGCGTCCACGGGCCTCGTAAATTGCCGCTGGATCAAAATACCCCCGCTGAAATCGATGCCGAAGTTCTTTTCCCCGTTGTAGATGAAGGCGGCGACGGAGAGGACGATCAGGCTTCCGGAAACGGCGAAGGCGAACTTGCGTTTGCCGATGAAGTCGATATTGGGATGGCTGAGAAAGCGCAGCATGGTCAGCCCGGTGAATCCGCGGCTCAGGCAGAGCAGGTCGAATACGGTCCTAGTAACGACCAGGGCGGTGAACATGCTGGTGATGATGCCGATGGTCAGGGTCAAGGCGAAGCCCTTGATCGGGCCGGCGGTGGGGAGGAAGGCGAATCCGAACGGGTTGAGAAGCACCAGGGCGGCGATGATCGTGGTCAGATTGGCGTCGAGGATGGTGACGAACGCTTTCTGATACCCGTTGGCGATGGCCTGCTTGATCCCCTTGCCTTCGTCCTGTTCCTCACGGATGCGCTCGAAGATGAGGACGTTGGCGTCGACCGCCATCCCGATGGTGAGAATGATTCCGGCGATACCGGGAAGGGTCAGCGTCGCTTTCACCCCGAACAGGGACGGAAGTAGGCTGAGCGCGCCCACGATGAGAACGATGTTGAGGCAGAGGGCGAAATCCGCCACCAGCCCGGCCAGGAGGTAATAGGCGGCCATGAAGAGTACGACCACGATCAACCCGGCCACGGCGGCCTTGATACCTTTCCGGATCGAATCCTCTCCCAGGGAGGGCCCGACGGTCCGTTGTTCCTTGACCATGAGCGGGGCCGGATAGGCTCCGGCCGAAAGCTGGCTGGAAAGCAACCGGGCCTCGTCCACGTTGAAGTGCCCTTCGACGTACCCTTCCCCGTGCGGGATATGGGTCCGGATCAGGGGAGCCGAAAGCACCTTGCCGTCCAGGAGAATGGCCAGCCGGCGACCGGGGGGGTTGTCTTCGGCGTTATACTGCTGGGTGACGCGCGAAAATATCCTCGCTCCCTTTTTGTCGAACTTGAAATGGACGATCGGTTCCCGGCTGGTGGGGAGGAAGCCGAGCCAGGCCGCAGTCAGGGTTTCCCCGGTCAGTTCCGGCTTTTCCCGGACCAGGAGCTTTTCGACCCGGGTCTGCTTGTTCTTTCCCGTCGTTTCATAGCTTTTCAGCTCGAACCCGGGCGGGGCCTGGCCGGTCTCCAGCGCCTTGGCCAGACGTTCTTCGTTGTCGTCAACCAGGCGGAACTCGAGAAACGCTTCTCCTTGAATCAGGTCCATCACCTGCTCGGGGTTGCTCACCCCCGGCATCTGGATCAGGAGTTCGTTGTCGCCCTGAACCTGGATTTCTGGTTCGGCCACGCCGAACTTGTCCACCCGGGTCCGGAGAATATCGAGAGAACCCCGGTTGGCCTGGTCCAGTTCCTCTTCGAACATGGAGAACACTTTTTCATTGGTGTCGGGGACATCCTTCTCCTCGAGCCCGTATTTTTCCCGGTAATGTTCGGCGTAATAGCGGGGCAGGTCGAGATCTCGTGAAGCGGCCTCCGATTTCAGGATTTCCAGGGGGGTCCGAATCGAGCCCCGGGCTTTTTCGGCGGCGGCGGCGATAAACTCCCGGAACTGTTCGTCGGTATTGACCGCCCCCTTCTTGAAAAATTCGATGTCGTCGATGGCCAGAATGACGTGGATTCCGCCCTGGAGGTCCAGACCCAGATTGATGTTGCCGGCGGTATCGCGGGCGATATGCCGCAGCACCTTCTGGTTATCTTCGTAGCCGGGAAAATAACGGGTCAGATCCAGCCCCATTTCCCGGGCCTTGTCCTGGAGGATCTGAACGGCCGAGAGGGGAACTTTTTTTCGGCCCGCGGCGTACTTGACGTCCAGGGATTTGACCAGATCCTGGAATTGGGCGTCCTGATTAACGGCGTTCTCTTCCAGATAGGTCCGCACGTCGATTTCGCCCAGGGGCAACGACGCCCAGACGAACCCGGCCACGACCAGCACGATCAGCAACACCTTCCATCTCAGGTTTTTATCCATTCTGCGTACCCCTGCCGGTTCGGCTCAACTCTCGGAAGTCTTTTCAACCACCCGGCTGATGCTGGACCGGCTGACCTCGATCTTCACGTTTTCGGCGATTTTGACGGTTACGGTCTGTTCCTTGACCCCGGTGACCACTCCGTGGATCCCGCCGGCGGTCACTACTTTATCCCCCTTCTCCAAACCGGAGACCAGCTTCTGATGATCCTTCTGCCGCTTCTGCTGGGGACGAATCATCAGAAAATAGAGCAGTGCGAAAATGAGAACGATGGGAAGGAAACCCATCAACCCGCTGCCCTTGCCCCCTTCGCCGCCCGCAGGGGCGCACCCCATCCCTCCGCCGCCCTGCCCTCCTCCCGGAGGGGCCGACATCGCCATCGGTATGTATTTCATCGCTTGCTCCTTCCCGCTGTATCGTTCGTGTTGTCTATTGCGTTTCCCCGGATTCGAATTCTTCCAGAAACCGGTCGCGAAACGCGCCGAATTTCTCTTCCGCCACGGCCCGGCGCGCGTCGCGCATCATTTCCAGGTAAAAATGGAGATTATGCCATGTGCCCAGACGTGCCCCCAGCACCTCTCCGGCATTGAAAAGATGACGGAGGTAGGCCCGGGTGTAGTTGCGGCAGACGTAACAGCCGCAGTTCTCTTCGATCGGGCGGTGATCGTCGCGGTAGCGCGCATTTCTGACCACCACCTTTCCTCTCCGGGTGAAGACGGTGCCGTTGCGGCCGTAGCGCGTGGGCACGGTGCAGTCGAACATGTCCACTCCGAAAGCCAGCTGAACCACGATATCGTCCGGCGTTCCCGAACCCATGAGGTAGCGGGGCTTCTCCCCGGGCAGCAACGCCGCGGTAAGTTCGGCCAGTTCGTACATCAGCGGTTTCGGTTCTCCCACGCTCAACCCCCCGATCCCGTAGCCGCAGAAACCGATCCCCTCCATCTCCTCCACGCTCCGGCGCCTGAGATCCTCGAATACGCCGCCCTGAATGATTCCAAAGAGCACTTGACCGTCGTCGGGGTGGGCCCGGCGACAGCGGAGCGCCCATTCTATGGTCATGTCCAGGGAGGCGCAAGCATATTCATGTTCGCTGGGATAGGGGGGGCATTCATCCAGAGCCATCATGATATCCGAACCCAAAATCCGCTGGATTTCCACTGAGAGCTCGGGGGTGAGGCTCCGGAGGTCGCCGGAAATATGGTCCCGGAAGACGACTCCCTCTTCGGGAGAAATCTTCCGAAGATCCGCCAGGCTGAAAACCTGGTATCCGCCGGAATCGGTGAGAATGGGCCCGTCCCAGTTCATAAACCGATGGAGTCCGCCCGCGTGTTCCATGACCTCGAGCCCGGGACGGAGCCAGAGATGGTAGGTGTTGCCGAGGACGATCTCGGCCCCCACCTCCTTCATTTCTTCCGGAGTCATGCACTTGACCGTCCCCTGAGTGCCCACCGGCATGAAACACGGGGTGTGGACCGTCCCGTGAGCCAGTTCCAGCATTCCCAGGCGCGCCGACGTCGCCCGGTCCCGTTTTGTCACCGAAAATCGCAACCCGCCTCCTTCGCGAAAAAAAACTTCTACACCAAATCCACATCGATTTCAGCAATTAACTCCCCCCTCCGCCCCTGAAGATCTTTGCACCTGATTGACTCTGATTACTCTGATTAAGAGAAATTCGGATTTCAGAACCATGGAGGAAAGGCCGAGGTGTCTTGCTCTATGCTGCTTCGACCATGAAGGACATGAAGAGGAGAGAAAGAGGGTGAGGTGGGGAGATTTTACGCCCTGCGCCCTGCGCTCCTCGCTCCGCCCCATACCCTCCCTTGGGGCCGAGGTCGGGGGCTACTGAATTCTGAATACTGTATTCTGAATTCTTCCCCTAAAGCCCAAAGGGTTCGGTGCGCCCTGCGTCCACTCCTGAACCCCGAACCCTGAACCCTAGAGTGGTCCTGCGGTGGGCTCTTACCCTATGCCCTATGCTTCGACATGGTGAGTTCCCGGCCCGGTTAGCTGTTGGAGGAACCGGCCCGGCGGATATATACTTTATGATTACGGAGACCGAACGATGATCGAATATATCCGGGGAACGTTGGAAAAAAGCGGGACCGATTACTGCGTGATCGAGGCCGGAGGCATCGGGTACCGGATATACATCTCCCCCTCCACCCGCGAGTCCCTTCCTCCCGAAGGAGAACCCATCAAGCTTCATGTCTTCCACCAGGTTCGGGAAGCCGAACAGACCCTCTTCGGTTTCTCCAGATTGGAGGAGCGGGTACTCTTCGAACTTCTCCTGGGAGTGTCCCAGGTGGGACCCCGTCTGGCCCTGTCCGTGCTTTCGGGGCTGGCACCGGCGCTCTTCCGGCAGGCGGTGCTCAGGGAAGACGCCGCCCTGATATCCTCGGTCCGCGGGGTGGGGAAAAAAACCGCCGAGCGGATCGTTCTGGAGCTGAGGGACAAGGTTGCGGCTCTGCCGATCCCCACGGAGGCCGCCGGGGGCGGCGAAGAAAAGGGGCGTTACGGGGACGTCATCGCGGCCCTGGTCTCTCTCGGGTTCGGGAGGACGGAAGCGGCCGCGGCCCTGGACCGGGTGGCCGCCCCCGCGCGGAAGAACCTGGGCGCCGGGGAGCTGGTCCGCCTCTGCCTGGCTTCACTCGGCGAGCGCGGAGGAAGCGATGAATGATCGTTTCGTAGATTCCGCTCTCCACCAGAAAGACGGGAACCTGGACCTTAAACTCAGACCGACGGTGTTCGCCGATTTTATCGGGCAGGAGGCGGTCAAGGAGCGGTTGGGCATCACCCTGGCGGCGGCTCGGGAACGGGGGGAAGCCCTGGAGCACCTTCTCTTTTTCGGGCCCCCCGGCCTGGGTAAAACCACGCTCGCCCATATCGTCGCCGCGGAGATGGGCGCCGGCATCAAGATCACTTCCGGGCCGGCCGTGGAAAGGCCCGGAGATCTGGCCGGGCTTCTGACCAACCTCAAGGACGGCGATATCCTCTTCATCGACGAAATTCACCGCCTCTCCCACGTGGTGGAGGAGTACCTATACTCGGCCATGGAAGATTTCGTCATCGACATCATGATCGATCAGGGGCCCAGCGCCCGTTCGGTCAGGCTCAACCTCGCCCGTTTCACCCTCGTGGGCGCCACCACCCGGTACGGGCTTCTGAGCGCCCCACTCCGCAGCCGGATGGGGCTGGTCAACCGCCTGGATTACTATCCGCCCGAAGAACTCCACCGGATCGTGACCCGGTCGGCCGGGCTGCTGGGAATCGATATCGATCCGGAGGGCTCCCTGGAAATCGCGCGGCGGGCGCGGGGGACTCCCCGTATCGCCAATTCTCTTCTCAAACGCGTCCGCGACTACGCCCAGGTCAGGGCCGACAACCGGATCACCAGGGAAACGGCCCACGAAGCCCTGGGCATGCTGGGGATCGACGAGGAGGGGCTCGACGAAATGGACAAGCGCATCCTTCGCATCATCGTCGAACACTTCGACGGAGGGCCGGTGGGCATCGATACGATCGCGGTCGCCATCGGCGAGGAAGGAGACACGATCGCCGAGGTCTACGAGCCTTTTCTCATTCAGAAAGGCTTCCTGAAACGGACCCGGACCGGGAGAATGACCACCGAGCGGGCCTGCCGGCACCTGGGATGGGAACCCGGTCCCGGGACCCAAGGCGAACTCTTCCCCGGCAAGGGATGAAAGTCCTTCTTCATGTCTGTTGCGGCCCCTGCGCCACTTGGCCTTTTCAAGCCCTGGAAGAAGAGGGGCTGGAGGCCGACGGTTTTTTCTACAACCCCAACATCCACCCCTACCGCGAATACCGGGCCCGTAGGGAAGGAGCCGAAAGCCTGGCCGGGCAATCCGGCCGGCGCCTCTTGACCGACGCCGGATACGATATGCCCGAATTCTTCCGGCTCGTGGCCGGCCGGGAAACCGACCGCTGCCGTCTCTGCTACCGCTTGCGGCTGGAAAGGACGGCCCGGGCCGCCGCCGAGCGCGGCTACGGGGCCTTCACCTCCACTCTGCTTCTGAGCGTGCATCAGCGCCATGGGCTCGTTCGGGAAGAGGGGGAAGCGGCGGGGGCGGCGGCCGGGATCGACTTCCTCTACCGGGATTTCCGGACGGGGTGGAAGGAACACTGGGCCTTGACCGACCGTTATCGGCTGTACAAGCAACAGTATTGCGGCTGTCTCTACAGCGAGTACGAACGTTTCGCCCGAGCGGCCGGGCGTTCCTGAGCGAAACGGCGGTGAAGACCAGCGATTTCGAGTATGACCTCCCTCCCCGCCTTATCGCCCAGCACCCGCCCCCGCGAAGAGAAGATTCGCGGTTGATGGTCCTGGAGCGGGACGGGACACTCCGCCATCTTCGTTTTCCCGCCATCCTCGACTACCTGGGGCCCGGCGACCTGGCGGTATTCAACGACACCCGGGTCGTCCCCGCGCGCTTGAGGGGGACACGCCCGGGAACGGGGGGAGGGGCCGAAATCCTCCTGCTCCACTCCCGGGAAGACCGGGGCTGGAACGTCCTTCTCCGCCCGGCGCGGCGGACGCGGACCGGAACGGTCGTCGATCTCGGCGAAGGCGTCAGGGGAACGGTCCGGGGGCGCGACGAAACCGGAACGGTGATCATGGATTTCTCGGGTACCGCCGACCTGGCGGCGTTCGCCCGCCGACACGGCTCGGTCCCTCTCCCCCCCTATATCCGGAGAAAGAATTCTTCCCCGGCAACCGCGGCCCGGGACCGCGAACGGTATCAAACCGTCTATGCCGCCCGGGACGGCGCGGCCGCGGCTCCCACCGCCGGACTCCATTTCTCCCGGGAACTGTTGCGGGAGATGGAGGGCCGGGGGACGGCCCGAACCTTCGTCACCCTCCACGTCGGCTACGGGACCTTCCAGCCGGTGAGAACCTCCGAGATCGAGGAACACCGTATGCACGCCGAACATTATGAAATTACGGAAAACAGCGCCGAGGCGATCAACCGGCAGGTCCGGGAAGATCGTCCCCTCTGGCTGGTGGGTACGACCGCGGTCCGAGCCCTGGAAAGCGCCGCCGATGAAAACGGACGGATCGCTCCAGGGGCGCGGTGGACGGACATCTTCATCGTTCCCGGTTACCGTTTCCGCCTCCCCTTTCGCCTCCTTACCAACTTTCATCTTCCCGCTTCCACCCTGCTTATGCTCGTCTGCGCTCTGGCCGGGAAAGAGCGGATATTGGACGCCTACCGGGAAGCCGTCCGACGGGAATACCGGTTCTTCAGCTACGGAGACGCCATGCTCATTCTCTGAGCCCGGCGCACTCCCGAAAAGGCCTTCAGCCTCCGGAACTTTCGAGAGAGGCGAGCCGCAGGTCGTGAAGACAGGCGATCCCCAGGGCGAGCGCGTCGGAAATATCGAGAGGGTCGGGCGGGGAGGAAAGCCCCAGAATAAGCGTTACCATCCCCTGAACCTGGATTTTATCGGCCTGCCCCCGGCCCACCACCGCCTTCTTCACCCGGCGGGGAGCGTAGGAAACGACCCGCACCCCGGCGGCGGCCGCGGCCAACCGGCAGACCCCCAGCACTTCTCCCAGCTTCAGCGTGGAGCGCGCGTTGCGGTGGTAGAAGGCGTCTTCCAGTGCCACCACGTTCGGGGCCCACTTTCCCAGCAGTTCCCGAATCGTTTTGTGGATCAGCAGCAGTTTGTCCGGAGCGGACCCCTTCCGGGGAGGACGGATACAGCCGCATTCGAGCAGGACCGGGTCGCCCCCTCCCCGGGCTTCCAGCACTCCGTATCCGGCCACGATGGTGCCGGGGTCGATAGCCAGGACCCGAACCGATCTGAGCTGGCGCCCGGAATCCACGGCGGGATCAGTCTTCGAGTTCCGCCAGAATCTCGTCGGGGATGTCGAAGTTGGAGTAGACGTTCTGGACGTCCTCATGGTCTTCGAGGGCGTTGACCAGAGCCCACACTTTTTTGGCGTCTTCTCCCGAAACTCGAATCTCGTTCTGGGGGATCTGGGTGATTTCGGCCAGGGACGGTTCGATGCCGGCCTCTTCGATCGCGGCTTTCACCACCTCGAACTCGGCCAACCCGGTCATGATCTGATAAGCGTCATCCTCGACCCGGAAATCCTCGGCGCCGGCGTCAAGGGCCAAACCGAAAAGGGTCTCTTCCCCGATCGCGGATTTTTCCACGGTTATCAGGCCCTTCTGCTCGAACATCCAGGCCACCGCCCCGGGACCGCCCATGTTCCCTCCCCTTTTGTCGAAGATGTGCCGGATCTCGGCGGCGGAACGGTTTTTATTGTCGGTCAGGATTCGAAGCATGATCGCGACGCCGCCGGGCCCGTAACCTTCATACACCAGCTCTTCGTAGGTCACTCCCGGGAGCTCGCCCGTCCCTTTCTTGATCGCCCGGTCGATGTTCTCGGCGGGCATGTTGGCGGCTCGGGCCGCTTGGATCGTGGTCCGGAGGCGGGGGTTGGTCTTGATATCCCCCCCGCCGTCGCGCGCCAGGACGGTGATTTCCTTGCTCAGGCGACTGAAGATCTTTCCCCGCTTGGCGTCCGCCGCGCCTTTCTTATGCCGGATACTGTGCCATTTGGAATGACCGCTCATCGGCTACCTCCTACTCTTCCTCCTGCTCCTGTTTGACCTCGGCGATGATCTTCTGGGCGATGACGGAGGGAACCTCCTCGTAATGATCGTATTCCATGGTAAAGTGACCGGCGCCCCCGGTCATGCTCCGCAGTTCGGTCGAATACTTGAGAAGCTCCGCCATCGGCACCAACGCGTTGACGACCTGGCTGGCGCCCTTGGGGTCCAGCCCCAGGACCCGGCCCCGGCGGGAATTGAGATCTCCGGTTACCGCGCCCATATACTCGGTCGGTACGGTGATCGCCACTTTCATGATCGGTTCCAGCAGAACCGGGCGCGCGGCCCGGCATGATTCCTTGAACCCCTGACGGCCGGCGATCTGGAAAGCTATGTCCTTGGAATCGACCGGATGGGTCTTGCCGTCGTAAACGGTGGCGATGACGTCGACGACCGGGAACCCCGCCAGGGGGCCCTTGGCCATGGCCGAGAGATAACCTTTTTTGACGCTCTGCACCAACTGGGATGGGATGTGCCCCCCCACCACTTCATCCATGAACAGCAGTTTTCCGCCCCATCCGAGCTCGATAAGTTCCCGTCGGGCCTTTCCTTCGCTGTTCTCCGCGCCCTCGGTGTAAGGTTGAACATGCATCCAGACCTCGGCGAACTGGCCGGCGCCCCCGGTCTGCTTCTTATGCCGGTACTTGGTCTCTCCCCGGGAGGTGATGGTCTCCTTGTAGGCCACCTTCGGCTCCCGGAGTTCGATTTCAACCTTGAAATTCTGCTTGAGCCGATTCACCGCCACCTGAAACTGCACATCCCCCATACCGGTGAGAACGAACTCGCCGGTCATGGGGTTGCGGTCCATCCTCAAGGTCGGATCCTCGCTGATGATTTTGGGGAACGCTTCCGCGATCTTGTCTTCGTCGCCGCGGTCCTTGGCGTAGACGGCGGCCAAGGTGGTCGGGGAGGGAAACTTGATGGGAGGGAAAACATAACGATGCCCCGGGTCGCACAGGGTGTCCCCGCTGGAGGTGTTCTTGAGCTTGGGAAGCGCCACGATGAAGCCGGGGGCGGCCTGCTCGATGCTCTGCTGTTCCTTCCCCTTGATCAGGAGGATGTGCCCCACCCGTTCCTTGGAGGCGCTGGTGGCGTTGAATATTTCGGCGTCCGCCTTCAACGTGCCCGCCCAGATCCGGGCGAAGGAGATCTGCCCGACGTAGGGATCGTTGACACTCTTGAAAACCTGGGCGCACAGGGGCTCGGATGCGCCGGGCTTCACCGTTTCGTCTCCCACTCGGACTTCTCCCCGGGTTTCGGGGGAAGGGAAAAGATCGCAGATCCCGTCCAGCAGCTCCTTGACCCCTTTCCCGCTCAGGGCGGCCCCGGCGAAAACGGGGGAGACCTTCCCCTGGGTAAAGGCGTTGCGGAAACCCTCGTTGATCTCTTCGGGGGTAAGCTCCCCGGTCTCGAAATATTTTTCCAACAGGGCGTCGTCCGATTCCGCGGCCGCTTCGATCATGCTCTCCCGGATTTTAGCCATCCCTTCCCGGAGGGCGGGATCGACTTTATCCTCGATCCCTTCCTCGGACAGCTTGCACACGGCCGAAAAAGCCGGGTGGGTGCCGTCGGGCAGGGTTACCGGCACCAGAGCGCGGGACGCTCCTTCTTCCAGCGCGCTCAGGGTCGAGGAAAAATTCGAATGTTCCTTGTCGAGTTTACTGATGAAAAAGCCGATGGGGAGACCCTGTTCCCGCGCGGCTTCCCAGACGCGGAGGGTTCCCACCTCCATCCCCGCGACCCCGTCCACCACGATGACCACGGCGTCCACAACTTCCAGAGTCAATGCAACTTCTCCGTAAAAATCAGCGTACCCCGGAGTGTCGATGAGGAATATATCCTTACCGCCGTACCGGCAATTGAGCGGCGTGGCCCGGATGCTGATCTTGCGCGCCTGTTCCTCCGAACCGGTGTCGGAAAGCGATGTTCCCTGATCCACGCTTCCCTGGCGGGTATTGGCTCCGGCGGCAAACATGACGGCATCCACCAGCGTGGTTTTCCCGCTTCCATTCGCCCCGATAATGCCGATAGTGCGGATATCGCCGACTTTAAGCTCTGCCATGATGTTCATCCTCGCTCGGGTTGTATAGTTGCCGAAATCGTGCAGGGGGTTATATCACACCCTTCTTCCCGCGGGCAAGCCATGTCGACGGTTCCGATCGCCGCGCGGGCTTTCCTCCGGACACCGGCCGGAACGCGCGCGGGCGGGGGGACGGCCCGGAACATGCGCCGGAACCGGGGATCGGAACCGTCCCCGCTCCTCGATTTCAGGCTCGGCTCAGATAGTCGCCGGTGCGGGTGTCGATTTTAACGACCTCCCCGGCCTTGATAAAGAGCGGGACCTGAACCTCGATCCCGGTTTCCAGCTTCACCGGCTTGCGGACATTGGTGGCGCTGTCGCCCTTGACCCATTCGGGGGCTTCGACCACCTTGAGATTGATGCTGGAAGGGAGGTCGAGCTGTAAAGGAGTCGATTCGTAGAAAACCACGTCGTACGCGGCGCCTTCCACCAGGTAACCCCGGGAAGGGTCGACCAGATCGGCCGGCACCGGAACCTGATCGAAGGTATCCGTATCTATGAAAACGTAATCGTGGCCGTCGCGGTAACTGTACTCGAGCTTGCGCCGAACCAGGGGAACGATTTCCACCGTCTCCGTCGAGGAAAATCTGGTTTGGCTGGACTTACCGGTTCTGAGATTGCGCATCGTCGCCTGGACGTACGCCCCGCCCTTCCCGGGTTTGACCCGTTCGAGGTCGAGGACGACATGCAGGTCCCCGTCCTTGTTGACGGCGTTGCCCTTTCTCAAATCGTTGGCGATGGCCATCCGTCGCTCTCCTTTCCGGTGGCGGTTGCGGGGTTATTTCGGGAGGTCGAAGTAGAGAATTTCCTGCACTTCCCGTTCGGGCGCGGTGGAGTAGAGGGGATAGCCCGCGCGCTGCTCGAGAAACATGTTGTCCTCCACCCCGCCGTCGGCCGCATCGCGGTTTTTCCAGACGGTGATCGCCTGGACCTGCTGCTGGCGGGGGCGGTCGATCAGGTAGAAACCGCGGTAACCGGGCTGACGGCTGACCTCGGGGACGATGTAATCCCGGTAGAGCTCCCGCAATTCTTCGATCTTGCCTTCCTTGATATTGATCGTAAGGATCTGAGCGTACATCGCAAACCTCCGCTTTGAACGGTGTCGCAGACATTGTATGCAGGGCGCAGGTTCCTGCAAAGAGGGAATTGTCCCCCCACCGGCGTCTTCAAACCGGTTGCGGTTTCCTCTTCCCGCCGCCACCCGGGGCGGAACCGGCTATGTCGGGAGAGAGCATTTCGGGGCTGCGCACGACGCGGCGGGCGGATTCGGTGAAGAGCCGGGACGGGTCCACCGCGACCCCGATCCGGGGGAGGTCCAGCCGATCGGCGTCCCAACAGGCCCAAACGGTCGGATCCTCGGTCACGCGCTCGTGGGTGTGGTGGCGGCAGGCGAAAGCCAAGGTTTCCTTCTCGGCGCGGGTGAGTCCCAGGTCGCCGGGTGAAAACAGCTTCAGAAAATCGGCGGCCCGGGGGCCGTGGCCCCGGTCGCTGCCGTCGTTCAGACGCCGGCAGTCGTGAAAGCAGGCGAACCAGGCCGCCACCAGGCCGTTCGCCTGCTCGCGCCGGCAGATATAGGCGCCGAACCACGCTACCCGTTCCCAGTGAGAGATGCCGTGTATCGACTCCGGATCCACCGCCATGTTCCGGATCAAATCCGAAACGACGGCGGCGGCGCCGGGCGGCGGGGGAATACCCGGGAACAGCGCCTGGCCGACGTCCCGGAAACCGGTCAACTTCTCAATCATCCCCGACCGGGAACCGCCGCTCCAGGAAGCGGGTTCCGGTGTAGGCGGCGATCACTTTGAGTAAATCGCCGAACAAAAACGGGTAGAAACCAAGCGCGGCCGCCGTCGCCCAGCCGGTTCCGACGACGATTTTCAGGACGACGGTTCCCGGAATCAGAATAAACGCGATATCCCCCAGGTAGAAAAGCCCGCATTGAAGCTGCGGCCTCAGACCCCGGAACCGCACCTGCCGGAAAGCCCACCCCGAGATCCCGGCAAAAAGAACGAACCCGGCCAGGTAGCCGGCGGTAACGCCGCTCCATATGCCGATCCCGGAAGCGGCGCCCGTGAAAACCGGCAACCCCGCCGCTCCCATCGCGGCATACGCCGCCATGGAAACGATGCCATAGCCCGGCCCGAGCAACATTCCGCTGGAAAGAACGAACAGGGTTTGGAGGGTCAGGGGAACCGGAGTGAAAGGAAGCGGGATCCGGACCTGAGCTCCCACCGCGGTCAGGCAGGCGAACGCGACGGCGAGGGTCATTTTAAGCCAGGTTTCCCGAACCGAAAGAATGCGGAAACTCAAGGGCACGGTAGCGACGGTGTTCATGGGACGCTTCCTCCTGTGACGACGATCCCGGCTCTGATGCCTTATATCGAACTATGATAGCCAGTTTGGGGAACCGCGGCAAGAGCGGAGCGCCGCCGCGACCTAGTACAGTTCGTATTTGGCCAGGCGCCCTTCAAGGCCGCCGCTGACCAGAAGCCTCTTCCAGGAAGGTTTCAGGCCTATATTCTTGATGAATTCGCGGTTGCCGAAATAGATATAAGCGGTCGCGCCCCGGCACCGCTGCTTGAGAAAATCGCCCAGGCGTCGGTAAAAATTCCCCAAGTCCGCCCCCTTCCCCAACCGCAAGCCGTATGGCGGGTTACAGACGATGGTCGTGTTTTCCAAACCTTCGAGATCGAAAACATCGCTTTCGACGATTTTGACGCGGCCTTCGGGATCGATCGCGGAGCAGTTGCGCAGCGCCGCCCGGACGGCATCGGGGGAGACGTCGCTGCCGGAGACGGCTCCGGGGGCGACCGGTCGTATCCCGCTCTCGGCTTCTTCCCTGACCGTCCGCCAGAGATCGGCGTCGAAATCGGGAAACCGCTCGAACCCGAACGACGGCCGCAAAAAACCCGCCGGAATCTTCGAAGCGCGCATGTAGGCTTCGCAGAGTATCGTCCCCGATCCGCAGAACGGGTCATACAGGGGCGTTTCTCCTTCCCATTCCGCATACGCGAGCACGGCCGCGGCCACCGTCTCCGCCATGGGCGCGGTCAGGCCGTCGTGTCGATACCCCCGCCGGTGGAGGGAACCTCCCGAGGCGTCCACGCTGAGGGTGGCCTTATTGCCGGCCAGATAAAGATGGACGCCGACATCCGGGTTCCGGGTGTCCACCGCGGGGCGCTTACCCGTGCGTTCCCGGAAATAATCGACCACCGCGTCTTTAACGCGCAGGGCCGCGTACCGGGAGTGCTTGACGCAACTGCGGCTCACGGATGCGGAAACCGCGAACGTCCGGCCCGGGTCGAGAAAATCCTCCCAGGCGATGGCCGCGGCTCCCCGGTAGAGGTCCCGCTCCGAACGGCACCAAAAGACCGTCAAAGGCGCCAGGACCCGGGAAAACAAGCGCCCCCGGTAATTAATGGCGTAAAAATTCTTAGGGGGCGCGCTGAAATGGATTCCGCGGTAATCGGAACGCGTCTCGACCGCGCCCAGAGCCCGCAATTCGGCCTGGGCGATATCCTTGACTTCTTCCGCCGTTTGAGCGAAGTAAGTGTCGGTTTCCTGGTAATGATACATCCCCGATCCTCCGGGCCGGTCGGGGAGAGGCTACCATACCCGGCGCCCGGGTCAAAAACCTATCGCGGGCGCGGCGCCCGGGAGTGGGGAAAGGCGAAATTAATGGTTCACGCCTTTCCGGGATCGGTAGTATATTTCGACAATAAAGGAGCCTTGGATGAACGCGAATAAAAACACCGGCGGGGCCCGAGCCGTAGCCGGAAGCTTTAAAGTCAAAGCGGGTTTGGCCCAGATGCTCAAAGGCGGGGTGATCATGGACGTCGTCACCCCCGACCAGGCGGTGATCGCCGAAAAAGCGGGAGCGGTGGCGGTAATGGCCCTGGAACGGGTCCCCGCCGATATCAGGGCACAAGGCGGCGTCGCCCGGATGTCCGACCCCGGTTTGATCAAAGAGATCATGGCCGCGGTGACCATTCCGGTTATGGCCAAGGCCAGAATCGGGCACTTCGTCGAAGCCCAGATCCTCCAGGCGCTCGGGGTCGATTACGTCGACGAGAGCGAGGTCCTCACCCCCGCGGACTCCCGGAACCACATCTGGAAACACGATTTCACCATTCCCTTCGTCTGCGGCGCCCGGAACCTGGGGGAAGCGCTGCGCCGGATCGCGGAAGGGGCGGCCATGATCAGAACCAAGGGCGAAGCGGGCACCGGCGACGTCGTCCAGGCCGTTTTTCATGCCCGGACGGTCCTCGGCGAGATCCGCCGGCTGCAGAACATGCCGCTGGAAGAGCTGACCTCTTACGCCAAGGAACTGGGAGCCCCCCTGGAACTGGTCGTGCAGACCCGGAAGGCGGGGCGGTTGCCCGTGGTCAATTTCGCCGCCGGCGGCATCGCCACCCCCGCCGACGCCGCCCTGCTCATGCAGATCGGTGTCGACGGCGTCTTCGTCGGCTCCGGGATCTTCAAGAGCGGAGACCCCGCCGGGCGGGCCAAAGCTATCGTCGAGGCCACCACCCACTATCAGAACCCCGAAATCCTGGCCCGAGTCAGCGCCAACCTGGGTGAGCCCATGGTGGGAATCAACGTTGACTCCCTGGACGAAAAGCAGCGGCTGGAAGGGCGCGGTTGGTAGGAACGCCGGGATCCGCTCCGGATGAAACGACCCCCTTCAGTTACCGGTGCGTCCCCGAGGATCGGCCTCCTTTCCCTCCAGGGGGCCTTCATCGAGCATGTCGGCATCCTCAGACTTCTCGGCGCCGAAGTGACCGAGGTCCGACTCCCCGCCCAGCTCGCTCCCCTTGACGGATTGATTATTCCCGGCGGCGAAAGTACGACCATGGGGAAACTGGCCGAAACTTTCGAACTGCTCGAACCCCTGCGCGTATTCAGCCGTTCCCGCCCTACCTGGGGCATCTGCGCGGGGATGATCGCCCTGGCCGCGGAAATCCGGGGGGAACGACCGCTGCTGGGAACGTTGGGCATTTCGGTGGTTCGCAACGCTTTCGGGCGGCAGGTGGACAGTTTCGAAATCGACCTGGATATCCCCGTGCTGCCCGGCGAACCCCGGCCTTTCCCCGCCGTCTTCATCCGGGCGCCTAAATTTGAGGCGGCGGAGCAGAAAAACCTGGTTATCCTGGCCCGGCTGCCCGACGGTTCCCCCGCCGCGGTCCGTCAAGAACACCTGCTGGCGACCTCGTTTCACCCCGAACTCACGGACGACCTCCGCTTCCATCAATATTTCCTGGATATGGTCGCGGAACACCGGGCCGGAAGTTAGGGTTCAGGGGAAGAATTCAGTAACCTCCGCCTCGGCCCCCCAAAGCGGTCCACAGATTTACACAGAGAGTTTTCGGGTTGTGAAGGCGGGATGAAGATGTCTCGGTGGAGACAGTGAGAAGCAAAGAGCATAGGGCATACCATAGAGAAAAAAACCTCTGTGGTTCAATTTTTTCTTATTCCAGTTCCGAGGACTCTCCCTGGACCGGTTCCGGGCGCCGGGGAAAGAAATGGATGAACCCCAGAATCGAACCCCCTTCGTTCCATTCGATCTTGCCGTCCGGGTCCATGACGATGTGGCTTCGTTCCCGGATCATCTCTCCCATGTACTGGAAGAGCACTTGCTCCGTCCTTACTTCCGGGAGCTCGACGGCGTCAACGGGTATCCAGAAGGTCCAATAATCGTCGATGTCGAGGCCGATGACTTCACGGAAACAATAAATGAAGAAGCGTCCGCATTTTCCGCACCGGGCGATGGACACCTCGAAACGATCGAGGCTGATCACTTCTCCCACCGGCTGCAGCATGGAGCGCAGGGTCTCGATCGTCAGCTGCTTCGCCTTCGCCAGTTCGATCAGGTCGCACTCCATAGCTCTCTCCATAGCGTATACCTGCGAAGTTTAACAGCGCTTCGGGCGATACACAAGGCGATCGACCACGCGCGCAAACCGCAACGCGCCCCTGAAAACGGGAGCCCCCGAAAGCCGAAGCTCCCGGGGGCTCTTAGAGAAAACCCCGCGACGACCTACTCTCCCTCCCAGTCTCCCGGGAAGTACCATCGGCTCAGAAGGGCTTAACGACCGTGTTCGGGATGGGAACGGGTGTGGCCCCTTCGACATGGTCACGGGGAAAATTTCTCGATCCCGCCGGGAGTAAAACTCCCGGCGGGATCGTCACAATTCGTATCCCCACGGAAAATCTACCGCGGAATCGGAAGAAATATGGCCAAGCCGATCGGCTTATTAGTACAGGTTAGCTGAACGTGTCGCCACGCTTACACACCCTGCCTATCAACCTGGTAGTCTGCCAGGTGCCTGATGGGGATGTCTCATCTTGGAGGAGGCTTGGCGCTTAGATGCTTTCAGCGCTTATCCTTTCCGAACGTAGCTACCCAGCAATGCCGTTGGCACGACAACTGGAACACCAGAGGTCCGTCAATCCCGGTCCTCTCGTACTAGGGACTGCTCTCCTCAGACATCCTGCGCCCACAACGGATAAGGACCGAACTGTCTCACGACGTTCTGAACCCAGCTCGCGTACCGCTTTAACCGGCGAACAGCCGGACCCTTGGGACCTTCTCCAGCCCCAGGATGCGATGAGCCGACATCGAGGTGCCAAACCGGGCCGTCGATGTGAACTCTTGGGCCCGATAAGCCTGTTATCCCCGGAGTACCTTTTATCCGATGAGCGACGGCCCTTCCACTCGGAACCGCCGGATCACTAAGGCCTGCTTTCGCACCTGCTCGACTTGTAGGTCTCGCAGTCAAGCACCCTTATGCCTTTATACTCTTTGCACGATTGCCGACCGTGCTGAGGGTACCTTTGCACTCCTCCGTTACTCTTTAGGAGGAAACCGCCCCAGTCAAACTGCCCACCTGACACTGTTCCTTGGTTTTCAAGGTTAGAATTCCGCTACAGCAAGAGTGGTATTTCAAGGTTGGCTCCACGGAGACTAGCGTCTCCGTTTCACTGCCTCCCACTTATCCTACACATACCGCATCAAAATCCAATATCAGGCTACAGTGAAGGTTCACGGGGTCTTTCCGTCCTGTTGCGGGTAGGCGGAATCTTCACCGCCACTACAATTTCGCCGAGTCCCTCGTTGAGACAGTGCCCAGATCGTTACGCGATTCGTGCGGGTCGGAACTTACCCGACAAGGAATTTCGCTACCTTAGGACCGTTATAGTTACGGCCGACATTCACTGGGGCTTCGGTTCAGAGCTTCTCCAACTTGTTAGAAGGATAACCCTTTCCCTTAACCTTACAGCATTGGTCACGCGTCAGTCTCTATACGTTGTCTTGCGACTTAGCAGAGACCTGTGTTTTTGTTAAACAGTCGCCTGGGCCGATTCTGTGCCAGTCAATCCAGCTCCGCTCGCGAGGAGCCTCACCAAATTGACTACCCCTTCTTCCGAAGTTACGGGGTCATTTTGCCGAGTTCCTTAACGAGGGTTCTCTCGCGCGCCTTAGGATACTCTCCCCACCCACCTGTGTTGGTTTGCGGTACGATTACCCGGTTCACTTCCTAGAAGTTTTTCTTGGTAGCAGGCACCAGCTACTTCGCCCTTGCCGTAGCTCGGGCTCCCCATCGCCTCTCGGAGTTGAGCCCCGGCGGATTTTCCTACCGGGACCTCCTACGGGCTTAGACCTGGATTTCCAGCACCAGGCTAGCAGTGTTTTGGCCTCCTACGTCCCTCCATCGGTACGGCCCCGAAGGGCCACGCAAACCAGGTAGTACGGGAATATTGACCCGTTGTCCATCGACTACCCCTTTCGGGTTCGCCTTAGGTGTCGACTAACCCTGGGAGGACGAGCCTTCCCCAGGAAACCTTGGGTTTTCGGCGTTGTGGATTCTCACCACAATTATCGCTACTCATGCCGGCATAATCACTTCCATGTAGTCCACCCTTCCTTACGAAAAAGCTTCATCCCGCATGGAACGCTCCTCTACCGCTCCCTCCCGAAGGAGGAAGCCCGTGGTTTCGGCAATGGACTTGAGCCCCGATCATTTTCGGCGCGAGACCACTCGACTAGTGAGCTATTACGCACTCTTTAAATGATGGCTGCCTCTAAGCCAACATCCTAGCTGTCTTCGTGACCTCACTTCCTTTGTCACTTAGCCCATATTTAGGGGCCTTAACCGACGGTCTGGGCTGTTTCCCTTTCGACCACGGAGCTTATCCCCCGTAGTCTGACTCCTGCAATAAGGAACACCGGTATTCGGAGTTTGATTGGTTTCGGTAAGCTGGTAGGCCCCCTAACCCATTCAGTGCTCTACCCCCGGTGCCCATTGTGCAAGGCTAGCCCTAAAGCTATTTCGAGGAGAACCAGCTATTGCCGAGTTTGATTAGCCTTTCACTCCTACCCACAGGTCATCCAATAGCTTTTCAACGCTAACTGGTTCGGTCCTCCAGCGCGTGTTACCACGCCTTCAACCTGCCCATGGGTAGCTCACTCGGTTTCGGGTCTACTCCGCGCAACCCTATACGCCCTGTTAAGACTCGGTTTCCCTTCGGCTCCTCTTCTTCTGAAGATTAACCTAGCTGCGCAAAGTAAGTCGCCGGCTCATTATGCAAAAGGCACGCCGTCATCCCGACACGAATGCCGAGACTCCGACTGCTTGTAAGCATTCGGTTTCAGGTACTATTTCACTTCCCTCAACGGGGATCTTTTCACCTTTCCCTCACGGTACTAGTTCACTATCGGTCGCCAGGTAGTACTTAGCCTTGGGTGGTGGTCCACCCGGATTCACACGGGGTTTCACGTGTCCCGTGCTACTTGGGAAACAAGCGGAAAAGGCTGAACCATTTCGTTTACGAGGCTTTCACTCTCTATGGCGGCACTTCCCAGAGCCTTCAACTATGGATCAACTTTGTAACTTTTCCCCGGGTCTCCATCCCCGGACGCTTGCTCCCGCAACCCCGCACCGGCAACGCATGGAGGCTTTAACACCGGCACGGTTTAGGCTGATCCCCTTTCGCTCGCCACTACTCGGGGAGTCACGGTTGTTTTTCTTTCCTCAGGGTACTGAGATGTTTCAATTCCCCTGGTATCGCCCTCACGATCTTACGATCGGAGTTCCCGGGCATTACCCCGGGAGGGTTACCCCATTCGGACATCCTCGGATCTACGCTTGCTTGACAGCTCCCCGAGGCTTAACGCAGCCAGCCACGTCCTTCATCGCCTTCTGGCGCCAAGGCATCCACCGAATGCCCTTAGTAGCTTGACCGGTAATTTCTTACCGATCCGCGTTATGGCGATTAACCGCAGGATACGAATTGTCAAAGATCAGGCGGACCCGAAGATCCGCTTCCTCATGGAGCTGGGGGGATTCGAACCCCCGACCTCAGGCTTGCAAAGCCCGCGCTCTCCCATCTGAGCTACAGCCCCGGTCTTTCCGATCGAAAAACCACCGGGCTGTCGAGCGCAACTCCAAGTATGTCAAAAGAACAAGCGAACCGCCGCACCGACGGCCGGCGGGTGTGGGCCTAAGTGGATTCGAACCACTGACCTCGCCCTTATCAGGGGCGCGCTCTAACCAACTGAGCTATAGGCCCCTGGAGCATCCCATAAGGCCTATCGGCCGGAGCCCCTGATTGAAATTTGAACGGGAAACGGGTCCGTACGGTCCCCTCATTTCTCTTTAGAAAGGAGGTGATCCAGCCGCACCTTCCGGTACGGCTACCTTGTTACGACTTCATCCCAGTCACCACACATACCTTGGGCGCCTTCCTCCCCAAAAGGGGTTGGTACGGCGACTTCGGGTACACGCGGCTTCCATGATGTGACGGGCGGTGTGTACAAGGCCCGGGAACGTATTCACGGCGCCGTGGCTGATGCGCCATTACTAGCGATTCCAACTTCATGGAGTCGAGTTGCAGACTCCAATCCGAACTGGGGCCGGCTTTTTGGGATTGGCTCCCCCTCGCGGGTTGGCTACCCTCTGTACCGGCCATTGTAGCACGTGTGTCGCCCAGGGCATAAGGGCCATAATGACTTGACGTCATCCCCACCTTCCTCCCCGTTACCGGGGCAGTCTCCTTAGAGTTCCTCTCCCGCGAACGGAAGGCTGGCAACTAAGGACGAGGGTTGCGCTCGTTGATGGACTTAACCAAACACCTCACGGCACGAGCTGACGACAGCCATGCAACACCTGTCACGAGGCTCCCGAAGGCACTCTCCCCTTTCAGGGAGATTCCTCACGATGTCAAACCCTGGTAAGGTTCTACGCGTTGCGTCGTATTAAACCACATGCTCCACCGCTTGTGCGGGCCCCCGTCAATTCCTTTGAGTTTTAATCTTGCGATCGTACTCCCCAGGCGGGGCACTTAACGCGTTAACTCCGGCACACCCCCCTGCGGGGATACACCAAGTGCCCATCGTTTACGGCGTGGACTACCAGGGTATCTAATCCTGTTCGCTACCCACGCTTTCGTGCTTCAGCGTCAGTTTCAGGATAGAGAGCCGCCTTCGCCGCTGGTGTTCTTCTCGATATCTACGCATTCCACCGCTACACCGAGAATTCCACTCTCTTCCCCTGAACTCAATCCTGACAGTTCTCTGGGACCTTTCCGTGTTGAGCACGGAGATTTCACCCAGAGCTTATCAGGACGCCTACGCACCCTTTACGCCCAGTAAATCCGAACAACGCTAGCCCCATCCGTTTTACCGCGGCTGCTGGCACGAATTTAGCCGGGGCTTCTTCTTCCGGTACCGTCAAGTCACCCCATTACGGGTGATGTTTCTTCCCGGATGAAAGGAGTTTACAACCCGAAGGCCTTCATCCTCCACGCGGCGTCGCACCGTCAGGCTTTCGCCCATTGCGGATGATTCTCGACTGCAGCCTCCCGTAGGAGTCTGGGCAGTGTCTCAGTCCCAGTGTGGCTGACCACCCTCTCAGGCCAGCTACCCATCAAAGCCTTGGTAGGCCGTTACCCTACCAACAAGCTAATAGGACGCAAGCCCCTCTTCAACCGACATACCCGAAGGCACATCTTTAATTCCACGATGATGCCATCATGGAACCGTATGCGGTATTAGCACCGGTTTCCCGATGTTATTCCCCAGTCGAAGGCAGGTTACTTACGCGTTACTCACCCTTTCGCCACTTTCCTCCCGTTCACGTTGACCGAAATCTCAGATCACGGGATTCTCGTTCGACTTGCATGCCTAATCCACGCCGCCAGCGTTCGTTCTGAGCCAGGATCAAACTCTCGTTCTTAATGAACAAGGGATTGAATAAGGGTCCCGTACGAACCCGTTTCCTGTTCAAATTGTCAAAGACCAAAAAAACGGCGCATCCGCAGATGCACCTTTTCTGCGAACGTCGAATTCTAGCGCTGCCTGTTAAGGACCGCTAACCTTCATCGTAGCTAATCTATCACGGCTTTGACCGTGAGTCAACAGAAAACTTTCTTTTTTTTCAGCTCTCCGTCGGAGACGCCGTTCTCTGTCAACCGTCGGGGAATATAGACGAGGACCGTGCGGGGGTCAAGAACAATTTTCAGTTTTTTTCGGGGGGGGCGGAATCTCCCTCCGCCTCCCGCCGCCGGTCGGATTCGATCGCGACCCGGACGAAACGGCGACGGCCGAGACGGAGGATTTCGCCCCCCTTCAGGAGCGGCGACTCCGACGGGTCGGAGAGCTTTTCCCCGTCAAGCCCGACCGCCCCTTCGGCCAGCTTCCGGCGACCCTCGGAACGGCTGGAGACCAGCCCGGCGCGGACCAGCAGTTCCAGCAGAGATATCTCCCCCGCCTCGGATGCCGACAGCCTGACCTCGGGCATCCGTTCCGGATCCAGGCCTTCCTGGTGTATCCGGGAAAACCGGCGTTCGGCGGACCGGGCGGACTCGGCCCCCGCGAAACGGGCGGTGATTTCAAAAGCCAGACGCTTCTTGAAATCCATCGGATTGGCCCCGCCGGCGCAGGCTTCGCGGAACCCCTCCACATCCTCCTCCGGCAGGGGGGAGAGGAGCCGGTAGTAGCGCCACATCAAATCGTCGGAGATGCTCATGATCTTGCCGTAGATGTCGGCGGGGCTTTCGTCGATCCCCACGTAGTTCCCCAGGCTCTTGGACATCTTCTGGGAACCATCGGTCCCCTCGAGCAGGGGCAGCGTGAGGATGGCCTGGGGGGTGCGCCCGTATTCGCGCTGAATCTCCCGGGCGACCAGAAGATTGAAGGTCTGGTCGGTTCCGCCGATCTCGACGTCCGCTTCCACCGCCACCGAGTCGTACCCCTGCATCAAGGGGTAAAGAAATTCGAGGACGCTGATCGGCTTGCCATCCCGGTAACGCTTGGAGAAATCGTCCCGTTCCAGCATCCGGGCCACGGTGTATTTGGCGCTGAGTTCGATGATGTCGGCGAAAGTCAGCGGAGAAAGCCACGCGCTGTTGTAGACCACTTCGGTGCGTTCCCGGTCCAGGATCTTGAACACCTGTTCCTGATAAGTCCGGGAATTTCTTTCCACCTCCTCCCGGGAAAGCTGTCGCCGGGTCTTGGAGCGCCCGGTGGGATCGCCGACCATGGCGGTGAAATCGCCGATGATGAAGACCACCAGATGACCGAGGTCCTGAAACTCCCGAAGTTTCACCAGGGGCACGGTATGACCGAGGTGAATGTCGGGGGCGGACGGGTCCGCCCCGTACTTCACCCTCAGGGGACGCCCGGCCGAGGCCGATTCCTCCAACTTCCGCCGGAATTCGTCCTCGGGGACGATCTGCACCGCCCCCCGGCGAAGGATATCGAACTGGCGCTGAGGAGAAAGACCCTTCATCGTTCCGCGAACGGCGAGAGCCTCTCAGCTGTCGGAATCGGCCATGTCCCCCAGAGAACCGAACTGCCGTTCCAGTTCGTCCCGCAGACGCGTATCGGTGTCGTCCAACTGTGCCGATGGAGGCGGAGACTCCAGGTCCTTGACGCTTTTCCCCTCCAAAAGATTCTTGATGCTGAGGGAAATCTTGCGTTCGTTCTTATCCACGTTGGTAACCTGCGCCTTGACCGTACTCCCTTCCGAGATCACTTCCTTGATATCCTCGAAGGGCCGGTTGCTGACTTGAGAAACGTGGACCAGACCCTCGATCCCGGTTTCAAGTTCGACGAAGACCCCGAACCCGGCGACCTTGGTCACCTTTCCCGAAACCGTGTCCCCGACGGCATAGGCTTTCTCGACTTCATCCCAGGGATCGGGCATGAGCTGCTTGAGGCCGAGGGAGATCTTCTTGTTTTCGGGGTCGACGGCCAAAACCTTGGCCTCGACGGCATCGCCGCGCTTGAGGACCTGAGAGGGATGGTTGATCTTCCTGGTCCAGGACATGTCGGAGACGTGGATGAGCCCGTCGATTCCTTCTTCCAGTTCGATGAAAGCCCCGTAGGCCGTCATGTTCCGGATCCGTCCGTGGACCACGGTCCCGACCGGATATTTCTCCTCGACGACCGACCAAGGGTTGAACTCGAGCTGTTTGATCCCCAGTGAGATTTTCTCGGATTCCGGCTCCACCTTGAGAATGGCGACTTCGACGATGTCGCCGATGGCCAGTACATCCGAAGGATGATTGATCTTGCGGGTCCAGGACAGTTCGGAAATGTGGACCAGGCCCTCGATTCCGTCTTCCAACTCCACAAAAGCGCCGTAGGGCATGATGTTGACGACCCGGCCCTTGGATTTTGAGCCGACGGGATATTTATCCGCGGCTTTCGACCAGGGGTTGGTCGACTTCTGTTTCAAGCCCAGCGAGACCCGCTCCCGGTCGCGATCGAAGGTAAGGATTTTAACCTCGACCTCGTCGCCCACGGCCAACAGTTCCGAGGGGTGGCTTATCCGGCCCCAGGTCATATCGGTGATGTGCAGCAACCCGTCCAAACCGCCGAGGTCGATGAAAACCCCGAAGTCGGTGATGTTCTTGACAGCCCCGCGACGAAGCTCTCCTTCCTTGATCTCGGAAAGCAGCTTGGTCCGAGCGGTGGCCCGCTGTTCTTCCAGCAGTTCGCGGCGGGAAAGCACGATATTCCGACGGCGGTCGTTGATCTTGATGATCTTGAAGAGGTGCTTCTGACCGATGAGGGCGTCCTTGTCGCGGACGTAACGGATGTCGATCTGGGATGCCGGTAAAAACGCTTCGATGCCGATATCGACCATCATTCCGCCCTTGACCTGCCGGACTATGATCCCTTCGATGGTATCGCCCTCGGCGAAGTTGGACATCAGCTCGTTCCACTGCTTGAGCCGGTCGGCCTTGAACTTGGAGATGCTGACCATCCCGTCATTGTCCTCGAGACGCTCGAGGAGCACTTCGACCTCGTCGCCGGCCTGAAGCGCGTACTCCCCTTCGAATTCCGAAAGCGGGATCAGGCCCTCGGATTTATAACCGATATCGATGACGACGCATCCGGAACGGAGCCCGTACACCCGGCCTTTGACGATTTTTCCTTCGTCCAGGTGCTGCATGGTCTGGCCGACCATCTCCCCGAACGCTTCCTCGGTCATCATCTCTTCCGGAGTCGGGAGCATGGCGGCGGTTTCCGCCGCTTCTTCTTCAAGTAAGGTTTCGTTGATCTGTTCGCTCATTGTCACACAAGGGTTTGAGTCGTGTCGGCAGCGCCCCCCTCTCCCTGAGGGAGGTCCCACGCTGAAGCCGGGGAGACTAACACTCCCCCGGCGATGGCAACAAGTTAAATCTTACCCCGCTTCGATTCGATGATCCCGACCAGTTTTTCGAGGTTGGCCTGGATATCGTTGGTTTGGCCGGTATCGACCAGGATTCCGTCTTCGGCCATCTTCAGGGCTCCGACCGGGCGGGAATAGTCGGCATGGTCGCGCGCCTTCAGGTCGCGTTCCACTTCTTCCCGGGTGGTCTTGATCCCTTTCTGCAGAAACTCCCGGTACCGCCGATCGGTCCTGACCTCGATCGGAGCGTCGATAAAAAACTTGAAATCGGCGGCGGGGAAGACCACGGTGCCGGTGTCGCGGCCCTCGGCGACCACCGGGCGCATGGCCCCGATCTCCCGCTGGCGCCGCACCAGGATTTCGCGGACCGCGGGTGGGTCCGCCAGGAATTTTACGGCGTTGGTGACTTCGGGAGTTCTTATCTCCCGGGTGACTTCGCCGCCGTCGACGAACACCCGAGTTCCCTCATCCCCGCGCTCCAGTCGAATTTCGGTCCTCTCGGCCAAGCGCGCCAGAGCTTCCTCATCCTCCAAATCCGCTCCCGATTGCAGCGCTTTCCACGTCAGCGCCCGGTACATGGCTCCGGTATCGAGGTAGATGATGCCCAGCCGGTCGGCCAGGCGCTTGGCAATGGTCGATTTCCCCGAGCCGCACGTTCCGTCCATGGTGATGACGATATTGTCCGGATTCATGGCAGTCACCTCACGTCGTCAGGTTTGTTCCAAGGCCGCCGCCAGCTCCCGGAGAAAGCGGCGGTTTTCCTCGGGGAGCCCGATCGTCACCCGGATATACTCGGGAAGCCGGTACCCCCCCATGGGACGCACGATCACCCCTCGGGCGAGCAACCGCCTGAAAACGGCGTCGCCGTCGCCGACCCGGACCAAGATGAAGTTGGCGAAGGTGGGTACGTAAGCAAGCCCCAGTCGGCGGAAACCTTCCTCCAGCTGCAGCATCCCCTCCCGGTTTACCCGCAGGGTCTTCTCCACATGTTCTTGGTCTCCCAGGGCCGCCAGGGCCCCGGCCTGGGCCAGGGAGTTGGTGTTGAACGGCTGACGCACCCGGTTGAGGACATCGATAAACTCGGGGGTGGAAATTCCGTAGCCGATACGCAATCCGGCCAACCCGTAGGCCTTGGAAAACGTCCGCAATAAAATCAAGTGCGGATACGCCGGGTCTCCCAGGCGCGCGATGCCGTCGTACCGCCATTCTTCGGGAAGGTACTCGTAATAAGCTTCGTCCAGGATAACCGCCAGTTCCCGGGGAAGACTACGGAGAAAATCGTCCAGGTCCTCGGGTCTGACCGCGGTCCCGGTGGGGTTATTGGGGTTGCAGAGGAAGAGCAGGGCGACGTCCGGGGTGACGGCGGCGGCCAGTCCTTCGAGGTCGTTGACGAAATCGCACATGGGAACCTCGATGGACGACATCCCGAATATATGGGACATAATCATGTAAATGGCGAACGACGTTCCCGAGTAAACCACCTTCTTCCCCTGCCCCGCCACCAGGTGCGAAACCAGTTCGAGAATTTCGTTGGAGCCGTTCCCCAAAATCAATTGATCGACCCCGACCCCCAGTTTCTCGGCCAGAGCCTGCTTCAGGTAATACCCGTTGCCGTCGGGATAGAGATTCAGCATGGGCAGCTTCGCCCGAATCGCCTCCAGTGCCCGAGGCGAGGGACCGAGGGGGTTTTCGTTGGAGGCCAGTTTGCTGATCGAAGAAACGTCTTCGATCCCGATTTCCCGGGCGACTTCTTCGATCGGCTTGCCCGGCTGGTAGGGCGATATATTGAAAATGGTCTTGCAGACGAGTTTCTTAATCATGCTCATCTCCCGGTTGGCGGTCGAGGTCCCGGGCCGGAAATTCGTCGGCCGCCGCTTCTTCGACCGGGGCCGCTTCCCGCAGGTCGCTGGAGGAGGACAGACGCCGGGGCGCGGCCGGTTCCTGTTCTTCGACCAAGGGCAGATCCTGCAGGGAAGAGAGTCCGAAATGTTCGAGAAACCTTTCTCCCGTCCCGTACAGATAAGGGCGCCCGATCACCTCTTTCTGGCCCACCACCTTGGCCAATTCCCGGTCGAGGAGGGTTTTGAGAACCCCATCCACCCCGACTCCGCGAATGGTCTCGATCTCCAGCTTGGTGATGGGCTGCTTGTAGGCGATGATGGCCAGCGTTTCCAGCGTCGCCAGGGAAAGCCGGGTGTAACGGCGCGGGTTGAACATCCTCTGAACGTATCCGGCGAATTCGCGGCGGGTGCGCAGCCGATAGCCGTTGGCGACGCGCGTCACCTCGAACGCGCGGCCGAGCTCGCGGTATTCCGCTTCCAACTCGCGGATGACCGCGGTCACCGCGCCCGGGGAAACTTCCCCTTCTTCGCAGGAGGCCAGGGACGCCAGCCGGGCGGACGAAAGCGGTTCGGAACTGGCAAAGAGAAGCGCTTCCACCACGCCCCGAAGGTCGGGGGCCGCGGCCGCCGGGGCGGCTGTTTCTTTCAGGGTTTCCTCGCCGCTGCGCTCGTCGTCGTTCATGATGCCTCTTCTTCCGCCGGGACCGGATTGACGGCCCCTTCCAGTTTCTCGATCATGATCTGTCCGAAGTGCCGGTCCTGGACCACCCGCACCATCTTCTGCTGGATCAGGTGCAGAAGCGCCAGGAAGATCACCACGATGCGTGTCCGGGATTCGTCCGGAGCGAAAAGAGCGATGAAAGGCACCCTGGTTTTATCTCCCACCCGTTCCAGCACCCGGGCGCGGCCGTCTTCCTGGGTGAAGGAATCGGGTTCCATTTCGGCCGGGAGCCGCTTGTCCGCTTCGAGCAGCACCCGGGAGAACGCGTCCAGAAGAACGAAGATACTGATCTCCTCGATCGGTTGCTCGGAAGCGGGAGTCGGATCGGGCCGCTGATCGGCCCGGGTGTAATAGTCCTCCTGGGCTACTTCCATTTCGTGAAGTCGCTCGGACAACCCCTTGAACTGCCGATATTCCAACAACTGTCTGACCAGTTCCCACCGCGGATCGTCCTCGTCTTCCTCCAACTCCGCCCTTTCTTCTTCCGGGAGGAGGAGGCGGGACTTGATGTACATGAGGTTGGCGGCCATGGCCAGGAACTCTCCGGCGATATCCAGATCCAGCATCTTCATCAGATCCAGATAGACCAGATACTGCTCCGTGATCTTTTGGATGGGGATATCGTAGATATCCACCTCGTTCTTGCGGATCAGGTAGAGAAGCAGGTCGAGCGGGCCCTCGAAAATTTCCAAAACGGTCTGATGCCCGAATTCTTCCATTACCATCCTAGGGCTCCTCGCACCTGCTTCATGGTCTCGGCGGCAGCGGCCCGGGCCCGGGCGGCGCCATCCGCCAACACCCGTTCGATGCGATCCCCTTCCAACCATTCCCGGCGACGGCGGCGAATCGGGTCCAGGAGGGCGTTGACGGCACCGCTCAGCTCGTCCTTGCAAGCGGTACACCCCACGGCCGCTTCCCGGCAAGCCGATTCGATCTCCTCGATCCGGTCGGCCTGAAAGAGGCCGCGATAGGCAAACACCGTGCAGACATCGGGGTGGCCGGGATCGGCGAGCCGGATCCGGCGGGGATCGGTGATCATCGAACGCACTTTGTTGCGAACGACATCGGGGTCATCGGAGAGGGAGATATAGTTGTCGTAGCTTTTCGACATTTTCCTGTTATCCAAACCCAGGAGCTTGGGGGCCGGGGTCAGCAGGGCCCGAGGTTCGGGAAATATCGGGCGGGTGAAGTTATTGAACCTTCGCGCGATTTCACGGGTCAGCTCCAGGTGCGGGAGCTGATCTTTCCCGACCGGGACGTACTCGGCCCGGTAGACGAGAATATCCGCCGCCTGCAGCACCGGGTATCCCAAAAAACCATAGGTCATCAAATCCCGCCCTTTGACTTCCTGCAGCTGTTCCTTATAGGTCGGGCAACGTTCCAGCCAGGGCAGCGGCGTCACCATGGAAAAGACAAGGTGCAGTTCGGCGTGTTCGGGGACATCGGACTGCAGAAAAATCGTGCTCCGGGCGGGGTCGAGACCCACCGCCAGCCAATCGGCCACGATCTCCCGGACAAAACCGCCGATGGGGGCGGGTTCCGCGTATTCGCTCATCAGGGCATGCCAGTCGGCCACCATATAATAACATTCGTATTCGTCCTGAAGCCTGACCCAGTTTTCCAGAGCGCCCAGCAGGTGCCCCAGATGAAGGGGACCGGTGGGGCGCATACCGCTCAACACTCTTTTTTTGACGACGTCCATCGCTCAACCTTTCGCTTCCGCGGCCGACCGCTCGTGGGGCGCGAGACCTACCCTCGCGGCGAACGGCGCCGACCGAGGGAGAACCGCCGGCTCGATCGGGGCGTCCGCCCTTGAAAACCCGGGATAGGTTACTAACAGGGGCGGCTCCCGCGGTCAATCAGATTCCTGGCCAGAGCCTCTTCCCCGGCGGCATCGGCCACCCGGCCGTCCAGTCTGGCGGCCCGCAGCTCCGCCAGCATCTCCCCCATCGCCGGGCCCGGCGGAACCCCGAGAGCCCGGAGCGCGGCTCCGTCCAGGGCAGGCCGGAGCTCCCGCCATTCCGCCAGATAACGGCGGATCATCTCTTCCCGTGCCGGGTGGCGCGAAGCCAGAATCAAGATCACTTCCGGCGGGAGCCGGTCCAAACGCACGCTCAGACGGCTGGGAGACCAATCTTCCCCGGAGGAAAGCTCCGCGGAGAGGCCGCGGCCCCGAAGCAGGCCCAAGCGGAACCCGTCGGCCAGGTTGAACCTACGGACGGCGGCTTCAAGATCGACGAGGGCGAGTTCCCATACCAGACCGCCGAAGAAAATTCTCCACCGGGACATTTCCCTGCCGGGGAACAGATTCCGGTGCCACGCCTCTTCCCGCTCCAGCCGGCGCAGGGCGTCGAGCAAGGTGGGAGTAAAACGCAACCGCGGGTGGATGAATCTCAATTCGTCGTATCCGGCCATGGCTTCAACCGCACGGTGCGGGGAATCTTCCTCCAGGATCAATTCGATTTCGCGGCGGAGGCGTTCCGGCGAAACCCGGTCGAACATCCCTTCATCCACGGCCGTGCGGATCAGGATCTCGGTCCCGGGATCGAGCGAAAAACCGAGCCTCTGCTGAAACCGGACCGCGCGGAACACCCGGGTGGGATCGTCCCGGAAACTCCCTTCGTGCAGAACCCGGATCGTCTTTTCTTTCAGATCGACCAGGCCGCCGCAGACATCGACCAAATCCCCGAAATCGCCGGGGGCGATGGAGAACGCCAGCGCGTTGATGGTGAAATCGCGGCGGCGGAGATCGTCTTCCAAACTGCCCGGAAGTATTTCGGGGAGCGCTCCGGGAACGGGGTAGCGCTCGCCGCGGGTGGTGGTGATATCGACTTTACAGCCCCGGGTAACGACCATGGCGGTGGCGAAGCGACGGTAGAGTTTGACCTTCCCCTTCCGGGAGGCGCTCCACTGTCGGGCAAACTCCAGTCCGTGCTCCTCGACCAGAATATCGAGATCGACGGAGGGGATTCCCAGAAGAAGGTCCCGAACCATCCCTCCGACCGCGTACGCTCTCCAGCCCCGGGCGGCGGCGAATTCTCCCGCCGAGCGCAGGATCTCCATGAGGCGCCGGGGAAGAATGCGCTCCGCTTCCGGAGCGAGATTTGCCCTTTGCCCGCTCATAGACATATTCCGGAGGAGACGGGGCCGGCGCCCGGAGCGGCCGAACCCGGCTCCCTTCTCGGTGGTTACTCTTCGGAATCGTCCTTGCGCGGACGCCCTTTACGGCGCGGAAGCAGGCCGAAAACTCCCTTTTCCTGGAAAGCGCGGTAGGTTTGATAAAACGCTTCCCTGGTGATCCCGAACCGGTTGCAGATTTTGCCGATATGGGGAGTTTTCTGGGTGGCGGCCTCCCGGAGCATTTCCAGTTTCATCTGAATGGGATCGGCGGCGTTGATGAAATTTTCCAGCCGGTAGCTCTTGCGACCCTGTCTCTTTGTCCCCTCCCCCAGAAGCGGTTTGAAGGGAATCTGAACCCGCTCCTTCAGGCGCGTCTCCTTGAACCTCTGGCAGTAGGTTTTCAGTTCCCGTTCGCCGAAGAGCCCGTATGCCCCCCATTTTTTCAGGCGGCCGAGGTAGTTGTAGAAATCCTGGCGGGAGAACGTGAAGAAATTGCTGATCGTCTTGACCCCCAGATCCGGCCGTTCGTGCACGAGACGTATATACTCGTAGCGGTTGAGAATTTCGTCGGTATCCAGGGGATAGATGTATTTGCGGTTGAGGGCGACCAGCTCCTCCAGCTGCTTGCGCAGGTAATAATCGACGGCCCGGCCCACCACATCGAGATCGAAGGGCTTGGTGATGTAATCGTCGATCCCCATCTTCAAGGCCCGCACGGCCACCGCTTCCGTCCCGCGCCCGGTGATGACCACGACCTTGACGTACGGAAACATCTCCCGGAACTTGGGGAAGAGATCCAATCCGGTGGCCCGGGGCATGGCGTAATCGAGAAGAATGATATTGGGAGTAAACTCCTCCATCCGCTTCAATCCTTCCTTGCCGTCGGAGACCGCCTCCACCAGAAATCCCTTAAGGTTGAAATATTCCGAGAGAACGTCCCGGATATCCTGTTCGTCGTCGATTACCAATATCTTTTTCGCCAGCATCGGATCCTCCTATTCGAACCGCTCGCAGCTGCTTCGACACGGATAAACTATTATTGTGACTATATAATAATTTAATCCTTTACATGACGCAATACCAAAAAAGTAAATATTTTCCCGGACATGACAACGGGTCCGGGTCCCGAAGACGGGTGTAACGTCATAATTAATTTAACTGCAAGAGGTTGCAGTCTTCGTATCCCCGACCGCGGGAAGAGGCCGCTGACGGACAATTGTATTTTCCCCGGTGGAACGGCCTTCGAAAAGCCGGCCAAGTCAATAGATTCGGGAGGAGTCATGTGCCTTTTCCGCCCGGGGTGGCAATCAAAAGAAGCGCAAACCTCCCCGTCTTCACCCCCGCGGATGAAAGCGGCGATGGACTTCCTTGAGCCTTTCCCGGTCGACGTGGGTATACACCTGCGTAGTGCTGATGTTGGAATGCCCGAGCATCTCCTGAATCGACCGCAGGTCGGCTCCCCGGCCGAGAAGGTGGGTGGCGAAGGAGTGCCGCAACGTATGGGGACTGACTTCCTTTCTGATTCCGGCCCGGGAAACCCAGGATTTGACGATCCCCCACAAACGGGCGCGGCTCAGACCCTTTCCTCCACGCCCCAGAAACAACACCCCGGAGTCCTCCCCGCCCCGGAGGAACAAAGGGCGGCTCCGTTCCAGATACGTTTCCAGCGCTTGACGGGCGGCGGCGCCGACCGGGACGATCCTCTCCTTGGACCCTTTGCCCAGACACCGGATGAAACCGGAATCGAGGTTGACGTGATCGACCGTAAGGGTGACCAGTTCCGACGCCCGCAGCCCGGTGGCGTACAGGGTTTCGAGCATGGCCCGGTCGCGGTGACCGTAGCGGTCGTCGGGAAACGGCTGAGTCAAGAGCGATTCGACTTCCGCGGGAGAAAGCACCTTGGGAAGCTCTTGCCAGAGGTGGGGCGACTCCAGCACCTCGGTAATGTCCTCGCGGAGGTATCCTTCCATGGTTAGAAACCGGAAAAACATCCTGACCGCCACCAGCCCACGGGAGAGAGAACGAGCTTTAAGACCCCGCTTTTTCTCGCGCAACAGAAAGTCCATGATGTCGTCGCGGCGAACCGCGCTCAGTTCGACGCGTCCTTTCCCGGCCAGAAACCGGAGGAATTTGCGCAGATCGGTTTCGTAGGCCTCGACCGTGTGCCGACTCAGGCCCCGTTCCACCGAGAGATAGTTCGTGAATTCTCCGAGGAAAAGCGCGGCCTCGGGGGAAGGGGCCGAGGCTTCGGCACGGGGCTTCACGGATACCGGACGAAGGGGTTCGAGGCCCGTTCCCGTCCTATCGTCGTGGCCGGACCGTGGCCGGGCAGGACCAGGGTGGGGGGGGGGAGAACATACAGCCTGTCCCTGATCGAAGCCAACAGGGTCGACATCGAACCGCCCGGGAAATCGGCCCGGCCCACGCCGCCGGCGAAGAGGGTGTCCCCGGTGAAGACCACGCCGGGTCCGTCATCCCCGCCTTCCCAATAAAGACAGATCCCCCCGGGGGTGTGACCCGGCGTGGCGATAACCAGAAGGCGGCAGGACCCGATTTCCAGCGACTCCCCGTCATCGAGAACCCGGTCGGCGGGCGGGGATTCGACCGAGCCGAATCCGAAATCGCTCAAGTTCCGGACCCCGTCGTTCAGGGCATCGCCATCCCGGGTATGGATGGCGAGCGGAACGCCGTACCGGGTGACCAGTTCCCGGTTGGCGGCGATATGGTCCACGTGGGCATGGGTGTTTACGATCGCGACCGGAGACAGGCCGGAGCGCTCGATCAGATCGATGATACCGGGCGCATCACCTCCCGGATCGATCACGGCCGTGGCGGTCGTCCCCGGACAGGTGAACAGGTAACAATTGGCCGCCAGGGGCCCGGCTTCCATTCTGACGATGCCGCGGGGAAGTTCGGGAGGCATCGCCGTTCACTCCGGCTCGACCGGCTCGCAGAAATCGCGGCAGTCCGGGCAGAAAGCAAAGCTTTTACATACCCCCTTGACCGGGCGGCAACAGCGTTCGCACCAGTATTTGCCGCAGCGCGGGCAACGCCAGCGGGCGCTGATTCCGGGGTGGTTGGCGCAACTCGGAGAATCCATAATGGTGGAGTCTACCACTTCCGGGATAAGGCGGACAAGCACGCCGACGGACGGAAACTCCGAAAATAGGAAACACGCGCTCCCGCGGGGGACCTTTTCCCTTACCCGGGCGGGCCGGCCATGTATAATCACGGCCATGATCGGACCGCAAGCATCTAGGCCGAACGGACGACCTTCGCGGTTCGGTTGGCTGGTCGGCGCCGCCCTGGCTGCGATCGTATGGATCTTGTCGTGGCGGCAGGTCAGCGACCCCGACTTCTGGTTGCACGTGGCCGCCGGCGACCGGATATTGGAAACCGGCCGCGTCCCCGACGTCGATCCCTTTTCCTACACCCGGGCCGGGGCACCCTGGCACGATCATTCCTGGGGGGCCGAAGCGGTCTTCGCCCTCGCCTCCCGAGGGGGGTTACCCGGTCTTTACCTGGTCCGCTGGGCGTTGCTGTCCCTGGCCTTTATCGGCATTTACCTGTCCTGCCGCAGGTTCCTGCTCCCGGCAGCCGCCGGGTTGTTGACGCTGGCGGCCGCCGCCGCGGCCGCGGGGAGGTTTTTTCTACGGCCGGAACTTTTTACCTACCTGGGCATGGCCTGGCTCCTCTTCATCCTGGAAAAGGAAGGACGTTCGCGGTTATGGATTCCTCCGCTGATGCTCTTCTGGGCCAACGTTCACGGGGCCTTCACCATCGGGCTTTTCATCCTCGGCGCCTGGACCCTGGGGACGGGACTGGAGGCATGGGCCGGGAAACAATCCTGGAAGGATGCGCGGACGGTGCTGGGGTGGGCGCTGGCCGGGGGAGCCGCATGCTTGATCAATCCCCACGGGATCAGAGCGTTCTTCTATTCCGGCAACACCGGTTTTCTGAAGAATTTCATTTATTCCTGGCAGCCTTTTTTTGCCGTCGACCCCGGAAGCTGGTCGTTTTCCCAGTGGGCTTTCCCGACGGCGATACTGCTGGTGGCCGCGGCGTTTCTGTCCAAACCGCGGGCGGCGCGCTGGCCCGAGGTGCTCCTCTTCGCCGGGCTGGCCGTCCTGGGGGTCCGTTCGACCAGGAACATCTTCTTCCTTCTGATCGCGGCCCCCATCCCCGTTGCCCGCGCTCTCGGCGGCGGCCCGCTCGCCCGCGGCCCGCAGACGGCGGTCAGGGCGGTTTTCTTCGGAGCCGTAGCCGCGGCGGCGGTCTGGGGGTACTTCCTCCCCCGTTTCGTCTCCGATCCCTACGGCTCCGAATTCCACCGCGGGCCCGGCTTCGGACTGAGCCCGACCGCCTACCCCCTACGCGCCGCGGCGTTCATGCGCGCCAACCTTCCGGGCGTCAGATTTTTCAACACCTTCAGCACCGGGGCCTACCTGGCCTGGCGCCTGGGCGAACCCGTCTTCGTCGACGGAAGACTCGATGTGTACGGCCCGGAATTTCTCCTGGGGTACAACCGTCTCCTGCTGGAACCGGAGCGATTTCCCGAAGTCGCCCGCTCCTGGAATTTCAGAGCGGCCCTGGTCGATCACGCCAACCCCTCCAACTACGCGCTGCTGGCATGGCTCAACCACTCCCCGGATTGGCTCCTGGCCGCTTACGACGCCAACGCCGCCGTTTTTCTCGAGCGCGCCTTCCCCGGCGCCGGCGCGCTGGCCGAGGCGGGAAAAAACGATCGGCCCGATCCGGCGCGTCTCCCCGCCCGGGAAGCGTACGCCGTGGGTCGCTTGCTGTTGCGGCTGGAACTCCCCCGTGAGGCCCTTCCCTTCCTTACCAAAGCCGCCGAAGAACATCCGGATTCCCCCACCGCGGGGTCGGCCGTCGCCCTGGCCTTCGCCCTGAACGACGACACCGAAAAAGCCCGGCGCTGGTGCCGGCGCGTTCTGGAGGAAGAACCCGACGATGCCAAGACCAGGCTCCTCTGGGCCCATCTTCTCTGGAAACAGGGTCACCCGGATCGGGCCGGAATAGAAGCGTCCCGAGCCCTGGCGGAGGATCCGTCGCTCTCCCGAGGATGGGAAACCCTGGGAGATATCCTTCTTCAGGAAGGCCGTGACGGAGAAGCCCTGGCAGCTTACGAGCGCGCCGCCGAACGGAAAGATCTGACCGGGGAAGGAGCCACCCGGGCCGGCACCATCCTCCTGCAGCGCGGCCGATTCGAAGCGGCCGCCGAATATTTCCGCCGAGTCGCCGACGGCGACTCCACCTATCCCGAAGCCCGGATCGCCCTGGCCGGATGCCTGGCCCGGACCGACCGGAGGGCCGAAGCCATGGAACTTTACGCTTCCTGTGCTCTTCAGTACCCCGAATACGCGGACGCCTGCCGCTATAATCTATCCCGGCTGCTGGGCGAAGACGGGCGCCGGGAGGAAGCACGGGAAACCGCCGCAGAGATCCGCGATCCCGCCCGGCGGGAACAGGCGCTGGAATCCGTAACGGGGGACCGGAACCGACAATGACCGGCCCGGCTACCGCCGGCCGGACAACCCCTGGACGGTCTTGCGGAGATAGTCGATCTGCCGTTCGAAGTAAAGGTCGCTGCCGCCGCCCTGGCGGAGACGACCGTATTCCTCTTCCCATATGGACAGGCGTTCGTCGAGTACGCCGATCTGCTCGCGGCATCCCAGGTGCCGAAGCTGTACCACCGCCTGAAAAACCGTCTCCCGGTCGCTCCCTTCCCTGACCATGGCTTCCAGCAGAGACACGCTTCCCTCCCTCAGTTCCCCGATCACGCGCGGCAGTTCCCGCCGGCGATCCAGCGGAAGGCTTTTCCATTCCCGCCCCAACCGCTCGTTCAGGCCCCCGACTTCCAGGGAACTCAAGGCGTGGGCGGCGGCCGCCCGGAGTTCGGCTTCCGGAATCCAGGGACCGAACGGACCGGGCGCGGCGGGATCGACCAATTCCAACACGATGGCCTTGAAGGCGGGAATCGAATCCGTGTCCCCCATTTCGGCCAAGGCCCTGATCGCCACCAACTGTTGCTCGTGGCCGTGGTCGTGCCGCTCCGCCTGTTGCTCATGGGGGTGGTCGTGCCGACCCGCCTGCAGCACTTCCCGGAGACGAGGTATGGCGGCTCTCCCCTCCTTGCCGACGAAGTCGCGCAACGCCGCCGCCTCTTTATCCGCATTGGGGTCGTGGAGCAGGCACGGACGAGCGGACCCGGCCAGGGCGCCCAGGAGGCAGAGCGCGAGCGAAAAGCAGCCACCGGCGACCCGGACTTTCGCCGAAAGAAAGCCCGGGATCATCGCCGCCCTTCCATGACCGCCAGCACCTGACCGGTATAGCGGACCATCCGCCCCAGGGTGTAGTCGTCGCCCCCGCTCTGTTTAAGGCGGGCGAGTTCTTCCTCCCAGCTGTCGAGCCGGGCCCGAACCGGCGGGATCTGGGCCCGGCGCCCGATTTCCCGGAACTGGATGATCACTTGAAACGCGGTCTGGCGGTTCCTGGTATGCCAGAGCAGGCTTTCCAACCGCTCCATGCTCTCCGGTTCCCGCAGTTCCTTGAAGATCCGGGGGAGTTCGGCCTCACGGACCGGAGGGAGCCGGTCCCGGGCTTCCCAGACGAGATCCCCGACTCCCGTCACCTCCAGTTCGCCCAGGGCCCGGGCGGCGGCGCCTCTGATTTCGGCCTCGACGGCAAAGGGCCCGAACGTCGAGGGAGAAGCGGGATCCAGCAGTTCCAAAACCAGCCGGCGAAACTCGGGAATCGACTCCCGATCCTCGAAACCGGCCAAGGTATCGATAGCCAGGATCTTGGCCATCCGGTGTTCGGCGTGCCGACAGGCCACCATGGAACGGAGTTCGGGAATCATCTCCCTCCCGTGCTCCTGGATCCGCGCCCGCAGTTCGTCCTCGCTTTTATGCGTGGAAGCTTCGCAGATAAGGCACGCCCGGGCGGCGGGAGCGCCCGCGGTCCAGACCGCGGCCGCCGCCAACAGTACCCGTAACGGCATCATCTTCCGATCTCCCCATGCTCTTTCATGCTGTAATATCCGCATTCGGTGACGATCAGGTGGTCGAGCACCTCGATGTCGAGCAATCGGCAGGCGGCCGTCAGTTTCTCGGTCAGAGCCAGATCGTCGCGGCTCGGGCGCAGCGAGCCCCCCGGGTGGTTGTGGACGAGGACCAGGCGCCCGGCTCCCTTGCGGAGCGCGGCCGCCGCCACTTCCCGGGGATAGACCGCGGCTTGATCGATGGTTCCCTCGAACAACACTTCCCTCTCCTTAACCCGGTTGGACGAATCCAGGTACAATACCACGAATCGTTCCCGGGGAAGACTCCCGAATTCCTGGCGAAGGTACTCGACGACTTCATGAGGGGACCCCGTACGCCCGAAGCCGCATGCGGCCCGAGCCTGTTCTTCCAGGTACCGGCCGGCCAGGGCCCGCGGCAGACGCAGACCGAAAACGTTGATCTCCCCCACTCCGGAGACCTGCCGCAGTTCCTCGGGCGACGCATCGAGAACCGCCCGAAGCGATCCGAACCGCCGCAGGAGCAGACGAGCGGTCGCTTTGCAGTCCCGGCGGGGGGTGGCCAGAGTCAGGAGGAGCTCGAGGATTTCGTAATCGTGAAAACCGTCCAGCCCCCCCTTGAGAAACCTCTCCCGGAGCCGGCGGCGATGGCCGCGGCGCGGATCGTTGTCGGCGCCCATGCTTCCTCCCTTTCCCCCGGGGCCACAGCCCCGAAACCACGGTCCCGGTTTCGGGGGGCCACTCCTCCCGAGAGCCGCTCCCCCGCGGTCCGTACCGATCCGAGTATAGCTTCTTCCCGGCCGAGCCGCCAGCGCCGTATCGGCCGCGACCGGCGCGACAAAGGCTAAAGCCAGGATTCACGATCCAGGCTCCGGTACTGGATGGCTTCGGCCACGTGCCCGGCGCCGACCTCCGGCTCCCCTCCGAGATCGGCGATGGTTCTGGCTACTTTCAGAACCCGGTCGTGGCCCCGGGCCGAAAACCCCAGTTCCTCCATGGCCCGGCGCAGAAGTTCCCGCCCCTCTCGGTCGGGGCGGGCGAACTTCCGCAGCGCTTTCGCCCCCATCCGGGCGTTGACGCAGCTTCCGGTTCCGGCGAAACGCCCCGCCTGAAGGGCCCGGGCTTTCCGGACACGCTCCCGAACCGCGGCCGAACTTTCCGCGGGGCGCGGAGAAACCATGTCCCCATACGTTATCCGGGGAACGTCGACATGCAGGTCGATCCGATCCAGAAGCGGGCCCGATACCCGGGACATGTACTTCCTGATCCTCCCTGGGCCGCAGCGGCATTCCCGGCGGGGATCGGTAAAATACCCGCAGGGGCATGGATTCATCGCCGCCACCAGCATGAACGCCGCCGGATACGTCACCGACCCGGCGGCCCGGCTGATGGTGACTTCCCCGTCCTCGAGCGGCTGGCGCAGCACCTCCAGGACGCTGCGCTTGAACTCGGGGAGTTCGTCGAGGAAGAGAACCCCGTTGTGGGCGAGACTGACCACGCCGGGCCGGATTCTGGCGCCGCCCCCGATCAGGCCGATGTCGGAGATGGAGTGGTGGGGGCTGAAAAAAGGCCGGCCGGAGACCAGGGGACAGCCGGGGGTTATCCGGCCGACGCTGGAATGGATCCTGGTGGTCTCCAGCGCCTCCTCCATGCTCATCTCCGGAAGGATGGTGGGGATCCGCTTGGCCAGCATCGATTTCCCCGCCCCCGGTGGGCCGATCATCAGCAGGTTATGGCCGCCGGCCACGGCGATCTCCAGGGCCCGCTTGGCGTGAGCCTGCCCCTTGACCTCGTCCAGATCGACCGGGTAGGCGGCCCCGGCGCGAAAGAGCCCGCCGCGGTCGACCGCGGCCGGGGCGACCTCGGTCCGCCCCTCCAGAAAAGCCACGGCTTCGGCCAAACTTTCCACCCCCCGGACATCGAGTCCCTCGACCAAAGCCGCCTCGGAGGCGTTCTGCCGGGGAACGAGCAGCCGCCGGCACCCCTGTCGACGGGCCATCAGCGCCACCGACAGCAGGCCCCGCAGGGGGCGGATTCCCCCGGTCAGAGCCAGCTCCCCCATGATGAAGGCGTCCCCCAGGTCGGAGCACGACAGTTGGCCGCTGGCGGCCAGGACCCCGAGGGCGATGGGCAGGTCGAAGAAAGGTCCTTCCTTCCTGACGTCGGCGGGGGCGAGGTTGACGGTGATGCGGTCGTCGGGGTAGCCGAACCCGGAGTTGAGCATGGCCGATTGGACCCGGTCCTTGCTCTCCTTGACCGCGAGGTCGGGAAGCCCGACCACGACCTCGGCGGGCAGCCCCTTGCGCACGTCCACCTCGATCTCCACCGGATAGCCGTCGATCCCCTCCAGCCCCGCCGAAAACACTTTCGCCAGCATCTCGCACCTCCCGCTCCGAAAACGTCCGACCGCCGAATAATTTCCCTCTCACTCAAACAGTCGGGCGGGGGGACGATTCATTCCGATTTTTTTGCCGGCGTCAGACCGCGGACGATGACGAAAGAAGAAATCAACCCCAGAGGGGACAGAGGGGGGGGAAGAGGGGGTTCAGGGTTCGGGGTTCAGGGTTCAGGGTTCAGGGTTCAGGGTTCAGGATTCAGGGTTCAGGGTTCGGGGTTCAGGGGGAAGGGAGCGATCAAGACATAGGTGACACTTTAGGTTCAACACATAGGTAACACTTCCCGGGATCTGTTGCCAGCCCCGTTTAAGTTAAGCAACACAGATAAACGCCTCGGCTTCCAGATCGATCTC
>Ga0116162_10000060_pt1 | contig 98059 bp, 78 predicted proteins | sample AD_UKC105_MetaG_FD_89875 | JGI IMG/M metagenome (GOLD analysis project Ga0116162, IMG submission 89875) | Active sludge microbial communities of municipal wastewater-treating anaerobic digesters from Hong Kong - AD_UKC105_MetaG | ecosystem: Engineered > Bioreactor > Anaerobic > Digestate...
AAGGTAATACCGGGATCTCATAGAAAATATTCATGAATTTATCGCATGAGATTCCGGTATTTGCAAACTCGGAAGATGCAAAACCGGAATGACAAAACTACGTTACCCTCAAAATTATACTGCGACCGGTACTGGGTTAAATCAGGGTTGACGTAATTATTTAAATCAGCAATGAATTGTTTCAATGTTTCTGCAAACCGGATGTTCATAGAGAATGTCATTGAGTGAACAGATCCCCGGATAGCACGGGACACGTCATTATGCGGCCCGGATCATTTCCCGGGATTACAATGAGGGGCAATCTGTTGCCTCTGGGTAAAGGTAATGAGGACTGATATGAATAAAATTGTTATATTGCTGACTTCTTTGATGCTGGTCGGATGGCTGCCGTGCCTCCTGTATGCCGGGAATGAAACCGGTACAACCGCTTCAGGCCAGGGGCAGGTGAAACAGCAGGGAATTGCGGTTCAGCTGAAAAATGACCGGCAGTTGCAGCTTACGCTTGAGAGCGTTGTCGAGTACCTTTTGAGCAACAACTATGATGTTAAAAAAGCGCTCCTGGAATACCGGGGCGTGACAACCGATCTGATGTCCTTTCAGAGCAGGTATGACCCGACGATAATCGGGAACGGGGAATACTCATATGAAGTCAATCCCAATAAGAATACCACCATCTTCCAGGGTTCATCGACAGAGGTGACCTCTTTGTATGCCGGCATCGCCAAGAAGTTCAGCACCGGGACCACCATCTCCGGCGGGCTTACCACGTATTACCAGAATGTCAGGGGCGCGGGACTGCCGGGCTACGATATCGGGGGCAAGGGTTACCAGTCATCCATTAAAATCGAACTTTCCCAGGAACTGATGAAAAACTGCATCGGCGTGATTGACCGGTACAGCGAGCAGCAACTGGCCAACAGCGAATGGATGCGCAAACAGGGCGTGCGCATGAAACTCGCGGCCCTCCTGGTTGACGCCATCATCGGTTACTGGAACATTGCCATTGCGGACGAGAGCCTGAAAACATCCGAGCTCAGCCTTAACAGCACCAGGGACATCAGGAACCTGGTCGCCGACAAGATGCGCCTGGGCCTCACCGAGCGTGAAGACATCCTCGAGTGGGAAGGCCGCGTTATTGAGGGCACCAATACCGTTGACCGGGCCGAGAAGTCACTTTTTGACGCACGGCTTGCCGTTCTGCGCACCCTTAACCTCGATTCAGACCTGGATATCATCATCGGCAAGACCTTCCAGACAGACGCGCCTTCGGTGACCTTTGAAGAGGCGGTAAAAGACGCGTTTTTAAAACGTATCGACTGGAACAATCAGAAGGTGACCATCCAGAACGCCGAGCTCGAATATAAGATCGCGTCAAACAACCAACTGCCGTCGTTGAAGTTAAAGGGGTCGATCGGGAACAAGGACTATGACGACAGTTCATGGGGCAGCAGTTTCGACGGCTTTAACGAGGAATATGCGGTAGGCGTTGAGTTCGCCTATCCCCTGGGCGACAGGGCGGGCAGCGCGAGGATGAGAAAGGCGCGCCTTAACCTCAAGGAGCAGCAGGTCGAACTGCAGAACCTTGAAAAGCAGGTCCGCGACGAGGTGCTTTCCATCGTCAGGGAGTGCGATGTTTCGTACAAGGTGTTTGTGCAGACAAAACAATCCACGGATTACAAAAAGCGGTATTACGAGCAGGTAATACTGAAGTTCAGGCGGGGACGTTACAGCGCGCTCAAGGTGAAAATGGCCCTGGATGACTATATAATCGCGCGCAGGACCGAGCTGCAGAGCCTGGTCAACTACAACATAGCCCTTATCCGCAGGGACCTTGCCCGAAACGTGGTATTCGAGAATTTCAATATCGATATCGACGCGATCCTGAAACGCGTGGAAAATTGAAAAGGCGGATGTTTTTTTTTAGTTTTGTGCCTTGCTGTTCGTATAATCGGTAATAAAACCCCGGATGGGAGAGGAGTGTTATGAAAAAAATTTTGGTCGCGGCGATAATACTGGCAGTCTTTCTGGTCAGCGGATATTTTTACGGGTTTAAAAACCTGTTTATCCCTTCGGTGATTAAAAAAGTCCGCGGGTCGCGCATCGAGGAGCTGAAGCAGAAAGCCGAAGATGCCGAAGCAATGTTCAAGGAGGATATCACTTCAGCGGCAAACGGGGAGCGCGCGGGTTACGCGTATGAAAAGCTGGGGATCGGGTACGCGCGCAACAAGGACTGGACTCCCGCGATAACGTCCCTTGAAAAGGCCATTGAATACGGACGCTCAGGGGCTCGGGTCCACTATTTTCTGGGGGTCGCCTACGCGAACCGGGCGAAAGACCTTGACAGCGGGGATGATGTCAAAAGCGCCGAGGCCCATTACCGCAGGGCCCTTGAGATCAACCCGAAACTGGCCGACGCCGCGTACGGCATGGCCATACTCACGTACTATTTAAAAAAGGACCGGGAAGCGGGGATATCCATGGCAAAGTCCATAATTCAGACCGACCCGAAATACTACCAGGCCCACTTCGCCCTTGCCCGCTTTTATTACGAGAAAGACGACCCCGCCACCGCGCTCGCGGTATATGAACGACTCTACGATGACCTGAACAGGGAAAAAGAGACCCCGCGCATCAGGGAGCTGCGCAAGAATTGCCAGGACAACATAACCCGCCTCATGGTTGAGCTTTCAGGGAACAAATAAAGGCCGGGCGCGCATGGAAAAGAAGCTTTACGCGGTGGCGCTTTCAACGCTTTCATCCCCGGCGCTGCTGCGGATATGGGACAGCATTGAGGGCACTGAACCGCGGTCATTGTACGGTTCGCTTGCCGGCGGGGCGGCCCTGTCAACCCAGGATTTTCTCCGTGAGCGGTATTCAGCTGTGCCCCTTGAGGCGGCCGGGCAGATAATCCATGCCGCTGAGAAAAAATCGATCAGGATCATTGACTACTGGAGCGGTGACTACCCCGGCCTGCTTCGCGAGACAGCGAGGCCGCCCCTGGTTCTGTACGCGCGCGGCGACCTGCCGTCCGCCGATTCGGTCGCCGTGGTGGGCACCAGAAAGGCCGATCCCCGTTCAAAGGCGATGGCCCGCAGGATCACCGGGAGCCTGTGCGCTGCCGGGTTTACCGTGGTCAGCGGCATGGCGATCGGCATTGACCGGGAGGCCCATGAGGCCGCGCTTGACAGCGCGGGAACCACTGTCGGTGTCATGGCCAACGGCATAGACATCATGTATCCTTCATCAAACCGCGACCTGTACCGGCGCATGCTTGATTCTCCCGGGTCCGGCCTGGTGTCGGAGTATCCCCCGGGGATCTATACCAGGAAATGGACCTTTGTCAGGAGAAACAGGATCATAAGCGGCCTTTCACGGGGAACGGTGGTGGTCAAGGCAGGCGCCAGGAGCGGCGCCCTGATCACCGCGGATTACGCGCTTGAACAGAACCGTGAGGTTTTCGCCTGCGCCGGGTATTCCCTTGACCCTGAATATGAAGGCTGCCACCGCCTGATCCAGAAGGGGGCCGTGGTCATCGCCGCAGAGGATGACGTGGTCACCGAGCTCAGGCACCGGGAGCTGTTTGTCTCACGGGCCGTTTTTAACCGCAGAAAGGGCTTCCCCGGGACGCGGCCGCCGCGGTATGAGGGGCCGCCGCTTTTCGGCGGGGGCGCTGTTGAAGAGGCGGTCATCGAACTGCTGAGAAAGGGCGAGGCCGATATCGATTCCCTCGCGCGAAAGAGCGGTTTTTCCGTGAGCGAGGTGAATGAAGCGGTCATTATGCTTGAACTTTCCGGCAGAATAATCAAGAATGGGAACATGGTGGCGGCCCTGTAATGCGGGGGCCGAATTGTTGTCCGGAGAAATGAACCGATGAAGATCAAGTATTCAATAATCGCGGTGGTAGTTTTTTTACTGCTGGTATCACTGACGCAGATTTTTAACGTCCCCCCCTTTAACCGGGATATTTATCCCCTGTATAAATCCGGTTATTTCCATGAGCTCGACCGGGAGTTCAGGATCATCGCGGATTCCTTTGTGTCCATTAAAACCATGTCCCGGCCGGTATACGCGTGGATCTATCTACAGGACCTTCCGAAGAACCATGATATCAGGGTCGAGGTATTTGACCGGCTGGGCCATAAAGTCAGCGCGCCGGGCCGGTACGAAACCGCCGCTGACCCGGACATTCAGCGCGTTCTCAGGTCACTTGACCCCAAACCGGTGTATACCGTGAATAAAAGCACCTATAGCGCGATACTTCCCCTGATCAGCGAAGACCGCTGCGGTTTCTGCCATAAAAAAATAAACAACAACGGATCAATCGGGGCCCTTGTCTTTTCGCGCCCTTTTGACGGTCATGTCTATTACACCGGGGAAAGAATGATCCTGTTTTCAGTCATGGCCCTGGTACTCGTTTTTTTCCTGATACTGCTTATCAGGTGGGACCCTGAAAAGAATATAAAAGAATTGTTTGACAAATCTTGATAATTCGTTCCATGTGTCCAATTAAATTATCCTTTTCGGGGTTCCCTGATGCCTAAAAAGAACAAACCCAGCACTCTTGTAATAGTCGAATCTCCGTCAAAAGCGAAAACAATCCATAAATACCTGGGGGATGATTACGTGATCTCGTCATCCGTGGGTCACATTATAGACCTTCCCAAGTCACGGCTCGCTGTTGATGTTGATAATGACTTCAAACCCGAATATATAACCATCAGGGGCAAGGCAAAAGTGCTCAATGAGCTGAAAAAACGCGCTTCTGACGCAAGCCGCGTTCTGCTCGCGACTGACCCTGACCGTGAAGGAGAGGCCATCTCATGGCACCTTGCCAGGGCCCTTTCTCCAAAAAACGACAACATCATGCGCATTGAATTCAATGAAATAACCGAATCAGCGGTCAAAGAGGCGATATCACATCCCCGTGACATTGACATGGACCTGGTCAAGGCCCAGCAGGCCCGAAGGATCCTTGACCGGATCGTGGGCTATTACATCAGCCCGATCCTCTGGAAAAAGATAAAAAAGGGCCTCTCTGCGGGGAGGGTCCAGTCCGTGGCCCTGAAGGTGATCTGCGACCGTGAAGAGGAGATCAACCGTTTCATACCCGAAGAATACTGGACCCTTGACGTGGACGCGCGCCATGGCGGCAAGAAGTTTACCGCTTCGCTCGTTTCGTTTCAGGGGAACAAATACAAAATACAGAGCTCGTCCGAAATGGATTCGGTGCTCGAATACCTCAAGGGCAAAAAGCTCGTTGTCGAGGACGTGAAGAAACAGGAACGCAGGAGAAGGCCTTCCCCCCCGTACATTACGAGCAAGCTCCAGCAGGACGCGGCGAACCGCCTTGGCTTCACGTCCCAGAAGACGATGATCATCGCGCAGCAGCTTTACGAGGGGATCGACGTCAAGGGAGAAGGCCCTGAAGGGCTCATCACGTATATGAGAACCGACTCGACCAGGATCTCCCAGGGGGCGCTCACCTCGGTGCGCAGTTACATAAACGATGCGTTCGATTCCCGGTATCTTCCTGAGTCGGCGAACGTGTACTCGAATAAAAAGAACGCGCAGGACGCGCATGAGGCCATACGCCCGACTGACGTGTTCAGGTCACCCGAGTCCATTAAAAACGACCTGACCAGGGACCAGTACCGCCTGTATGAGCTCATCTGGAAGCGCTTTGTCGCCTCCCAGATGACGCCGGAGATTTCCGAAGTGGTCACCGTGAACCTTAAAGCCGGCGATTACGGGTTCCGGGTGAGCGGGAGCACGGTGCTGTTCAACGGCTTTACCGCGATTGACAAATACAGCAAGACCGAGAAGATGGCCCTGCCGGTTTTCTCTCCCGGTGACGGGGCTGACGTGATCGATTTCCGCAGCGAGCAGCACTTTACCACGCCGCCGCCCCGGTTCAACGACGCGTCACTGGTGAAGTTTCTTGAAGAGTCCGGCATCGGCCGCCCTTCCACGTACGCGCCGACGCTGGCGACCCTGATCAAGCGCTACTACGTGAACAGGCACGGCAGGCAGATCGTGCCAACGGTCCTGGGCAAGCTGGTCAACGAAATAATGTCCAAACACTTCTCGTCCCTTGTTTCCATCGATTTCACCGCGAATATGGAGGACCGGCTCGACCATGTCGAAGACGCCAAGACCGACTGGATCATGATGCTCCATGATTTTTACGGCCCGTTCAAGTCGTCCATTGACGATGCTGAACAAAATATCGAGGAGATGAAGGGCGTGCTTGACGAGCAGACCGACATCGAATGCGAGCACTGCGGACGGAAGATGGTCAAGAAGCTGGGCAAGTTCGGCTTTTTTCTCGCGTGTTCCGGGTTTCCCGATTGCCGCAACGCGAAATCCCTGCCGCTGGGAAAATGTCCCAAATGCGAAAAGGGCGACGTGGTCAAGCGCTCGTCAAAGACCGGGAGGGGCGGGACCTTTTATGCATGCACCGATTATCCCGAGTGCGATTTTTTCACCAGGGAAGTCCCGGCCGACCGTTCGTGCCCGAAATGCGGCAGGCTGCTTTTCACGCGCAAGATCAAGGGCAGGGGCGAAAAGGTCGTGTGCCTGAACACGTCCTGCAACTTCGAGCTCGAACTTCTTGATGAAAACGGCCAGGGGGAACAGGGACAGCAATGATCCACGAGATAGATCATTTCATGAGCTATCTTCAGAATGAAAAGAACGCCTCACCCAAGACCCTTGAAGCCTACAGCAGGGACCTCCTGCAGTTCGGCCGTTTCCTCTGCGGCGAGACCGAAGCCGTTTACGAAGACTATGAAATCACGCCGGGCAGCCGGGGGGATGACGTCCCGGTGAGGGAAATCACCGAGACCGACATCCGCGCCTTTGTCGAATATTCCTATGACCGGGGCCTGACCCGTTCTTCAATCGAGCGGAAAATAGCGGCCCTTAAATCCTTCTTCTCCTTTTTACTGAACCGCGACATCATAGAAAAAGACCCTTCCCACAGGGTGCGCTATCCCAAAAGGGAAAAGCGGCTTCCCGGGTTTCTGTATCTCAACCAGATAGAAGAGCTCCTCGATTTCAAATGCACGGGATTTCTCGATTACCGTGACCGGGCGCTGCTGGAGACGTTTTATTCGTCCGGGTGCAGGGTCTCGGAGCTCGCGTTCGCCCGAACCGAAGATTTCGACGACGAGAGCGCCAGGCTCAAGGTGCGCGGCAAGGGCGGGGACGAGCGCATCGTGTTCCTCACCGGTTCGACCGTGGCCGCGATCAGGGAATACCTGCACCACCGTGAGGCGCGCTTCGGCCCCGCGGGTGAACGGCTTTTCGTGAACAACAGGGGAAAGGGCATCTCGCCGCGCGGTATATTCAGCATCGTGGTCAAGCGCTCAAAGGCAGCGGGAATTTTTTCCCGGGTATCGCCGCATGTTCTGCGCCACAGCTTCGCCACCGAGATGCTGAGCCGCGGGGCCGACATCAGGGCCGTGCAGGAAATGCTCGGCCATAAAAACCTTTCCACGACCCAGATATACACGCATACCACCAGGGCGCGCCTGAAAAAGGTGTATGAGCAGTTTCATCCCCATTCGCGGAAAAAAAATGACGGCAAAGACTGACGGGCCGGCGTTTACAACACTTCCTCGATGATCCCGCCTCCCAGGATTTCCCGTTCTTCATTATAGAACACCGCGGCCTGGCCCGGCGTGATCTGCATCTGCGGCTTCATGAACGTGACGGTCGCCCGGCCTTCCGAGACCCGCACTTCCGCCTTAAAAGGCTCCTGCGTTGACCGTGTTTTGACCAGAACGCTTGTGCCGTTGAGGTCGGTCTCCTTCATGCAGGTGAGCCTGCCGGCGACGAGGCCCGCGCAGTCGAGCTCTTCGCGGTACCCGGCAATGACCCGGTTGAGGGCCGCGTCGATCCCGGTAACGTACAGGGGCCGGGGAGCGGCGATTCCCATGCCCCGCCGCTGGCCGATGGTGTAGCGGTGAATGCCCCGGTGGGTTCCCAGCTTTGTTCCCTGCGCGTCGACAATATCGCCGGGGCCGGGGACCAGGCCGGTAAAGGTTTCGATGAACCGTGCGTAGTCCTGGTCGGGAACAAAGCATATCTCCTGGCTGTCCTCATGCTCTGCGCAGGGGATGCCTTCCTGCGCGACAAGCGCGCGCGCCTGTTCTTTGGTAATGCCGCACAGCGGGAACACCAGGTTTCCCATGGTCTCCTGTGACAGCATGAAGAGAAAATATGACTGGTCCTTTTTACGGTCAGCCGCGGTTGAAACATAACGGCGGCCCGTGGGCGCTGTTTTCAGGCATGCGTAGTGGCCGGTGGCGCAGGCGCCGCACCCGTGTTCGGCGGCAAAGGCGGCCAGCGCCGGGAACTTGACCGTCGCGTTGCACACCACGCAGGGGTTCGGGGTGCGCCCCCGGAGGTATTCGTCGCAGAACGGGGCCATGATGTCCGGGGCAAAGCGTTCCCGTATGTCGATGATATGGTGCGGGACCCCGAGCCTGCGGGCCGAATCCGCGGCGTCGTAATAAAGCCGGTCTGACGCGGCGTCATGCATGCGGAAGGTGACGCCAAGGACCTCGTGCCCCTGCTGGATCAGGACGAGCGCGGCAGCGGTTGAGTCAACCCCGCCGCTCAGTGCTACGGCGATTTTCAATTCAGGCCCTCCATCAAACTCAGCATGAAGTTTGATCTCATCAATATTGGTGAATGTGTCAATATAATTATTTTTTCACCTGACAACAACGCCGGGATCGTGTTACTGAAGTGCTGAAAAAAACAAAGTTAGAAGGAGAATAGAACGTGAATAGAAGGAGAATAGAAGGTGAACAGAACGCGTGGCGGCGAAAAAAATACGAAAAATTCGGGGTCTACAGGGGGCTGTCCCAAAAGTCGTCTCGATACTAATTTCGTAACGCTCATTGAGTGATTTTGATGGAGAAACATCAAAATCGTATCGAAATGAGCGGGAATACCGTATCCACTTTACGAAATTCACTCGACGAACGTTTTTTGGGACAGCCCCCTGGGGTCAGAGCACCATCATCCCCCGCTGAAACTGTCCTTTCTGTCAAAGTCAGGCAGAAAATCGCAGTGGCTGTCGAGCTCCTGAACCAGGCAGTTTTCAAGGCCAAGGCCCAGGGCGTAATCAACAACGCGGTCGTATTCATCCTGCGTGAGCGTACGGTCAAGGCCGGGAGGCATCGCGCAGGGCCCGTCAAGGGGATGGTACTGAGCCATGAGCGAAACCGATATCTTCCGCCCGAAAGTGGCGAGGAAATCAAGCACCTCGAAGCTGTTTTCACTGTCGCCCGGAAGGACCAGGTGGCGCACTGACATCCCCCGGATGGCAATGCCGTTTTCACCTATGCGCAGGTGGCCCGTCTGTTCAAACATGATCTGCAGCGTTTCACGCGCCCGTGTCCAGTACCCGGGTATCCCGGAGCAGCGCTCGCCGGCGGGGTCAGAGCCGTACTTCATGTCCGGAAGGTACACGTCAACCAGGCCGTTCATCAGGTCAAGCGCTTCGGGCGCGTCATACCCGTGCGTGTTGTACACCACGGGCAGGGCCAGGCCGCGGCGCTTTGCCGTTTCCAGGGCGCGGGCGATGCCCCGCGCGTGCGGTGTGGGTGAAACCAGGTTCACGGTCGCCAGGCCCCGGTCCTGAAATTCGAGAAAGACTTCGGCCAGTTCCTCGGAAGTGATTGTTTCGGCCCTGGGGGGAAGGGGACGGTGCACTGTCCAGCGGCTGATCTGGTGGTTCTGGCAGAACACGCACCGGAGATTGCATCCCATAAAGAAGACCGCGCCCGAGCCTTTGTCGCCGATGAGGAAAGGCTCCTCGCCGAAATGGGGGCCGCGGTAGGAAACATATATGCCGCGGTCAAGGCCGCAGCGGCCGGTTGTCACCGCGCGGTCGATATTGCAGTGGTGCCAGCACAGGTTGCAGTTCATGGTTTTATCGTTCACGATCTATGGTATCCGGCACATTCAGTCCACGGACGCTATTTTCTGTCAAGGACAACACCCTGCCGGTCAGATATTTCGGCCCCAATTACGAAAAAACATTTTCTTTATTTTTTCATTATGCCATTTAAACCATGCCGTTGTTTTTTTATGTTTAGCCGGTGATTGAGAGATCGTGCGTATGAATGAAATGATCAGGTCAGTGAAGTTTCTCTACCAATACCAGTCCCGAAAACATTTTCCCGTGGAAATCGTTCCCTATGCGGGCAGTGTTCCCGCTCTGAAGAGGGCAATGATGTTTTTTCCCCTGAGAAAAAAACAGGGGGGGCGCGTGAACGATGAAGTGATACTCATGGTGCACGGGATGACCATGTACGGGAACATGGACCCCCGCTATGTTAATCTGTGCAAATCGCTTGCCGGATGCGGCTACATCGTTGTCCTTCCGTTATTTAAAGAGATCCGTGATTTAACAATCGATCCTGCCTCGCTTGATCAGATAAAATCAGTTATCGCATCCATTACCGGCGACCGCGGGCTCTGTCCCCGTGGTGAACTGTCGCTGTTCACGAATTCATTTTCAGGGGGGATGTGCCTTCTTGCCTGTTCCGACACGGCCCTTGCCGGAAGGGTGAGGTCCATATGCATGATCGGGAGTTACAGCAGTATTGAAAGCTCCATGGAATACTTAATGGGCGACCAGAGGAGCGACCCGTATGGAAGGTTCATTGTTCTGAAAAATTTTCTCAAATACTCGATCACTGTCCCTGTTCCGGTTACTGAAGCGATAGACGTTTTTATCAGGGACCATTTTTACGAGAGGGAAGGCAGAAAGCCCGCATTGCCCGCGCTCCTCAAACGGATGAGCCCCGGTGACCGGTACCTTTTCCAGCGGCTTGAAACCAGCCCCGTGTTCAGGATGGACCACTGGGAGCGGATAAAAAAACATCCCGCCGTTATCGGGATGATGACGGATTTTTCTTTATACAGGCATTTGCACAAAATAAAAAGTTCGGTTTTACTTATTCATGGGACTGACGATGCCGTGATACATCCCGACGAATCAATCAGACTGTATCATGAGCTCAGGAATCATGGCGTCAAAGCGAAACTTCTCTTAACGCCATTAATCATGGCACACAGCAATCTTAATTTCAGTCTGCAATTTATTGAGCATGTGTTTGAGCTTTTCAACGGCCTGAATTTTTATTTCAGGTCCGCATGATTACCCTGCGGTGACATCCCCCTGTAGACATCAGGGACAAATACTAATTTTCTTTTTATTACTACTTTAAAAAATATTCATATTGCCGCCGTATTATGAAATTAATTTAAACTTCGGGGAAACAAATCATGAAACATTTTCTGCGTACCGGAGCCGCGGCACTGCTTCTGATAGTGCTTGTATCACTACCTGCAACCGCAGTGACAATAAAGGTCGGAAGCATTGCGCCTGAAGGTTCTCCCTGGGACAGGGCACTGAAAAAAATTGCTTCTGAATGGAACGGCATTTCAGGCGGGCGGCTGAATCTGAAGATATATCCCGGAGGTATTGTCGGCTCCGAATCGGACATGACCCGGAAGCTGAAGATCGGGCAGATACAGGGCGCGATTTTTACCGGTGTCGGGTTGAGCTACACCAGGGCTGAGGTAATTTCTTTGAGCCTTCCTTTCCTCGTGGATAATGATGATGAACTGGAATATCTTTTACAGAAGATCACGCCGTATTTTGACACGTTGATTGAGGAAAAAGGACTTACCGTTGTGTCATGGACAAAAGCCGGCTGGGTAAACCTTTTTTCAAAAAAACCGGTTGTCCGTCCGAACGACCTGAAAAAGATGCCGCTTGCCGTATCTGAATCCGATCCCGAGATGCTTCAATCGTGGCGTTCAATCGGGTTCAACGCGGTCCCGCTTTCGACCAATGACCAGATGACCGCCCTTCAGAGCGGTATGATAGAAGCCTTCTATGCTCCTCCCCTGGTGACCGCGGCATTCCAGTGGTTCGGCATTGCGAAAAACATGGCAGACCTGAGAATAGCTCCCATGATCGGCGGTTTTGTGGTAAGCAATAAAACATGGAACGAAATTCCTGATGATATCAAACCGCGGCTCAGGGACGCGACACAGCAGGTCCTGAAAGATCTGTATGATGAAACCTATAGTCTTGAAAAAGAAGCGATTGAGGTGATGAAAAAAAACGGCCTCGTGGTCAACAATGTCCCACGTGAGGCCGTTCTCCTCTGGAAGAAAGAGGCAGAAAAGGGATATGACGCATTTCTCGGCCGTACGTTCCCGACAAGCCTGTATATTCAACTGCAGAATTATATCCAGGAATATAGAAAGAGAAGATAGCTGTTTCAGGTCTATTAATGCCTCACGCCTGATATGCCTGTTGTTCGCAAATACTTCTTGACCGGCATGCCTGCCATCATTACAATACCTATTTTTCGTGATCACCGAGCCGGGCAGAGCCATGTCAATACGCGCGCAAAAACGTTTTGCCGGTTTCCGGAATTCACTCCGTTCGCTGAACAACCGGAATTACCGGCTGTATTTTATCGGCCAGGGGATTTCCTTCATCGGAACCTGGATCCAGACCATTGCCACGGGCTGGCTCATCTACCGCATTACCGGTTCGGAGTTCATGCTGGGGATTGTCGCCTTTTCAGGGCAGGTGCCGGCTTTTCTGGCATCCCCGCTCGCCGGAGTGCTCGCTGACCGGCTTGACCGGCACCGGATACTGGTTGTGATGCAGTTCATTGCCATGGCACAGGCATCGGTGCTGGCGTTTCTTACCGTGACGGAGACGGTCCAGGTGTGGCATATCGCGCTCCTGAGCGTTTGCCTGGGGCTGGTCAACGCCTTTGATATGCCCACGCGGCACGCTTTTGTCACGGAGATAATTGACTATAAAGCAGACCTGGTCAACGCCATAGCCCTTAACTCGGTCCTGTTCAACGCGTCCCGGCTTCTGGGCCCGGCGGTTGCCGGCATACTGGTCGCTGCAGCGGGTGAGGGCGCCTGCTTTCTGATTAACGCTGCAAGTTACGGTGTCGCCCTGATCTCGCTTCTGCTGATGTCGCCGCGCCCGCTCAGGGCCGAGGAAGAGCGGAAAAACATCCTCCTGGACATGAAGGACGGGGCCTCCTACGCCCTACGCTCAGAGCCGATCCGTTTTCTTCTCGGCATGACCGCGCTGATGAGCCTGGTAGCCATGAGTTTCCCGGTCCTGATGCCCGTGTTTGCCGCGAAAGTGCTTCAGGGTGATTCGCACACCTACGGTTTTCTGGTTGCCGCATCGGGACTGGGCGCCCTGTTCGGTACTTTTTTCCTGACGACCCGCAGGGATGTTCTCGGCCTGGAAAAAGTCATATGCGTTGCGCTGCTCATTTTCGGCTCAGCGCTCACGCTGTTTTCATTTTCGCGGACGATCTGGCTTTCACTGCTGATCCTGGTTTTTATCGGTTTCGGCATGGTGCTGTCAATGGCGTCGTGCAACACCGTGCTCCAGACCATTGTTGATGACGACAAGCGGGGAAGGGTGATGAGCTTTTATATCATGGCCTTCGCCGGGGCCGCTCCCCTGGGCAGCCTCATCGCGGGCACCGCGTCATCCCTGATCGGGGCGCCCCTGACCGTGGGAATATCCGGGCTCCTGAGCCTCGGGGGCGCCGCGTTTTTTATCTGGAAGCTCCCCGGGCTGCGGAGCCTGATCCGTCCTATCTACCGTAAAATGGGAATACTCCCCGAAGTGGCCGCGGCAATCCAGGCAACGGACGATTTTCGCAAACCGCCTGAATATTCCGGCAATTGATTGTTGTGCGAAAACGCTTTTCCGGAGTAGTTCCGCGTCTCTTCCGCGTTCGTATTTCCGGTCAGGTAAGACTCAGTAGGGGGGATGATACAGAAAAGACTGGAACGTGCCCCGGCGGGCGAACTCGTCCTCAACCGCTTTAAGCACGGTGCCCTTGTGCGCTCCCCAGCGCGGCGCGACCAGGGAATCTTCGTGCCGGTCTCCCATCACGCGGTGGATGATGGTGTCCGGCCCGAGCCGTTCGAGAAAATCACACAGGGTTGAAACATACTCCTTCATGCCGGGAAGGCTTATCTTCCCCTGGCGGTGAAGCGTTTCAAGACCGGTTCCCCTGATCACGTGAAGATGGTGGATTTTCACTCCCGCGACCGGAAGGGACGCTGTCTCGTCCGCGGTACGCATCATGTCTTCCCATGACTCGCCGGGAATTCCCAGGATCAGGTGCACACATGCGGGGATGTTTCTCCGGGCGGCCCGGGCCAGCGCTGAAACTGTATCAGCATGCGAGTGCCCGCGCTTCAGAAAATCAAGGCTCCGGTCATGGCATGTCTGCATGCCGAGCTCAAGCCAGAGCTCGAATCCGTGCCGTTCGTACGAGGCGATCAGGTCAAGCGCCTCATCCGGAACACAGTCAGGCCGGGTGCCGATCATCAGGCCCATGACATCCGGTTCGGCAATGGCCCGGTCGTACAGCTTTTTAAGCACCGCGACCGGAGCGTTGGTGTTGGTAAACGCCTGGAAATAGGCGATATAGCGGGTTGAACGCTCCGAGCGCCTGAAGGCTTCCCTGGCTGATTTCATCTGGTCGGATATATCGGTGTGTCCCAGGGCAGTCGGCGATGATGAGCCGTCTTCCCCGCAGAAGATGCATCCACCGCCCCCGGCCCTGTTCGGGCAGGTGAGGCCCGCGTTTACGGGAAGCTTTAAAACTCTGCAGCCGTATTTATTCTGGAGGTAATCACCGAAAAAGTAGTAAGGCTTTCCGAACCAGTTGCCCCGTTTAAAGGTCTTTATGTTTTTCCGTGGGTCCAAAATATGAATTTTTCAGATATTGCTGGTTCTGGTATTTGTCCGGGTTCAACTCAACTGATTTAACGTGTTTTACCGCAACGACATTAAGTTTTTTATTCAGTTTCAGCAGGTAAATTCCTTTTTTAAAAGTAACGCGTTCTTCGATTCTTTTCCAGTAGCGTATATATTTTTTCTTTTTTTTGCTGTACTTTCGCGCACGTTCGTAAGTGCATATTTTGGCCTTTTTCAATGATTCAAGGATCAGTTCCATCGCTTTTTCATCAGGGTCAAGGGCAAGGGACACGGCTTTTTTCAGGTCACATCCTTCTTCCACCGGAAGGATGATGTAGCGCGACAGCGGCGCCCTGGTGACGGTTACCGGGACTTTGGCCTTTCTCTGGATACTCGGGCGGCTCTCCTCGCAGATCTCCCTCGACGCCCTTCTGCCCAGGGCCCGTGCGTATTTATAACGATACGCGGAGAAGATGGGCGCCCTGTTGATACACCTCCGGGCCCGCAAAAAATGTCTTCGCGCGGTGCCGTAGCGCTTTTTCCTGGAGTTTGCCAGGCCCAGCCGGTAATAGTGCTCGGCGTTTTCAACCTTCCGCCTTATATCCGAATAATACGATATATACCATTCGTAATCGGTGCCGGTATATTTTTTTTCAATGTCCCTGATAATAGGGATGCATTTGTCTGTATCGCCTTTTTTAATATAGTGGACCGCTATGCGCGCCATTTTGAGAAGGTCCAGCCTGTCTTCGGTTTCCTTGTCGGTTTTAAATGCAAACGAGCCTGAAATGTCCACGCCGAAAATTGAACAGATATTTTCAATCAGGGCTTCATATTGTGTGTTCACCAGTGAATCGATATACGAGGGGTCGCGCAGCTTTTCTTCTTCATCGGGATTTGAAATGAATCCTGATTCATAGATTATTGAAATGGGAAAATCGACGAAATAACTGAAGCGGTCGTCACCCACGGCGCCGAAATCCCAGCTGTTTGCTTTGAACCCTTTTTCGGTGAGCATTCGTTTGAGCTTTACCGCATAGTTTTTCGAAAAACCGCTGGCATCCAGCTTGTTGTACAGAGTGAGGAAACCGTTATGTGAGCTGTCAATGTACTTGAGTATTTTTCTTCCCCTTCGGTCAAAGGTGACGTGAAGGCCGGTCATGTTGCTCAGGCCGCTCGCCTTTTTCGTTGAGGCAACGTTGTTCAGGTGTTCTGAAATTATCATGAAGGCGCCGGCCTCATTCGCGAGCCGTATTGTTTCCTGAAAGGGAATATTATAATAAATATCCGATTCGTCCTTTAAAACCGACATGAATTCCGGTGTTGAGCGCACTTCGATGAACTTGTTTTTGGAAAGGAGCTCATACATTTTTCTCGAAAACAGGATGCAATAGTACTCCTCGGGGAGGTTTGTACAGCTCATTCTGCCGGTTACGGCGCCCTGCCATTCGCCTGAAGGGAGAAGCCCGTGCGCCGGGTCGAAAAAGATTATTATTTTTTTCCCTTCCTTGAGGTTGGTATACAGGTCCCCGTAGGTGGTATCGATCATCTTAATGATATTGATGACCGGTTTTAAGTTTTCGATTTTCTTTTCATTGTCCAGTATTTTGGTGATCAGCGGTGATTGCTTTTTAGTCAGTGATGATTCCTCCTGGGTTAAACCCGGCAGGGAGGTTAGAAGCAGAATAAGCAGTATAAATGCCGATTTTATATATATGCCTGTTTTTCTCATCTAAAAAATGACCCTGAACGGATACGGTAAAAAAAAATAGGAAAGTGAAAAAGTGACCGAAATCCTGTTTACAAAAAATTTAATTTATAGTAAAAAGGTCTTATACCTTAGTATACATATCGTTATATTTCAAGGAATTATTTCGTATTTTCTCCAGTGATGAGAAAATTTATGAGAACCGGCTTTTCATTTCGCTGTTTCACCTGGAGTCATTTATGAAAGGAAACATAAAATTTGAAAAATTTTCATCTGAGATTCGAAAAGAAATTGAATCCTTCCGAAGTGATGCCCAGAAGAAAGGTGAAGAGAAATCCCTTGAAGAAGCGATGGTTCAGTGGTTTGACTCAAGCTTTGATCAGTGGGTGATTAAACGGTTTAATCTTGAGCCGGTCAACAACAAGCGCAGGCACTTCCGCCTGAATGTAGAAATCCCGATACGGATCATTGAAACCCTGATTGAATCATCTCATGAAGACAAGGAAGCCCACGATCTTGTGGGGAATATCATCAATATCAGTAAGGGGGGCCTGTATTTTAAATACCGATGGCCCATCGAAATTTCATCGATAATTAAAGTGCAGATTGACCTTCCTTCGATTGACAAAGACCTCGACCGGATTGAAGCCCTTGCCATGGTGGTCAGGATGGACAAGGTAAGCAGGGATGAATACGGTATCGGCGTAATGTTCAGCAGTATTTATGATTCAGACAAGTTCAACCTGGACCTGTTTATTCTCAATAATCTCTCCTATCATCTTTACACCGGGCAGTGATTTTTTACCTCGCCCGTGCAATGCCGTCAATGTACCGCTTGATATTGTCTTTTTTTATTTCCAGATAATAAACGGTGTTTCCCTTGTGGCTTATATTCTGCCTGGAAAAGGTGCCGTAATTTTGTATGAGATTGATCAGCTCGGCCCTGGTGTTGTTGTCATATACCCTGTTCTGCTCAAGCAGGTATTTCTGCAGGGTAGCCAGGGCGCGTTTTTCTGATTTTTCCTCAACACTTTCAAGCGATGTGTAGCTTTCATCCTGGCAGTCAAGCATCACGATCCTGAAAGTGTCGCGCGCTATAAAGCCTTCTTTCAGGTAGATCTCTTCGTTTGCAACTGTTTCAACTTCAGGCTCCGGTTTAACCGGTTCCCTGGTGGCTTTTTTCGTACATGAAAAGGTAAGGCATGCGGTTAAAAGTATCATAAATCCGGTGATCGCGTATTTCATCTCAGGCTCCTGTTATTTTTTTTCCTTCTGGTCCTCTTTTCTTTCAACAAGGGCAAGAAGGGCGCTTTTCAGGTTTTTTTTATTTATCCGGTAAACGATGGTGACCGCATCATCTTCGTCATAGTACTGTATGGCCGTATGGCCTTTTGCGGCAATTTTACTGATCTTCTTGCGAAACCGTTTTTCCGTTTCAGGGGACTGGCTGCCGCAGCTGGATGCTGCATAGCGCCATAGCTCGTCGATCACCCGTTCAAGAAGCAGTGCGTTGCCCTGTTCGAGCGAAGTTTCCCGCCGCTGTACAAGTCCTCTGGCAGATTCAGACGGCGGGACTTTCACCACAACCTGGAAGCGGCTGTCGCTTATAAAACCGCTGTCATGGAAATTATTATCCATGACACTGTTCCCGCTGTCACAGCCGGGGCAGGGAAGAACAAGGCAGGCAATGATAAAAGCTGTCAGTAATGTCCGGTTCATCAGTTGCCCTTTAACAGGTTGATGATTCCCTGGATTTTATCGGCCCGGGGATGGTTCGGGTTTTTTGCCAGGACCTGCTGAAAATGATACAGGGCCCTGGCGTTGTCCTTTGTCTTGCGGTAATAGATCATCCCGAGCTCTTCATTTGCATCATACAGTTCTTTATTGATGTTCAGTGCCTTATCAAAAGAATTAATCGCTTCGGAGTAATTTTCCTTGTCCCTGTAGGCCATGCCAAGGAAAAAATGGCTCTTGTAGTCCATGGGTTTAATGTTTATGGCCGTACGATATTCTTCAATTGCCTCATCAAGGATTTTCGATTCCCGGTACGCGTCAGCAAGGTTAAAGTGGGCTTCAAATGATTTAGGGTTGTTCATAGTCGCGTTTTTGTACTGCTCTATGGCTTTATCATACATTTTATTGCCCGCGTACAGATTGCCGAGATTGATATAGGCGTTCGTATAGTTCGGGTTTTCAGTTATTGCTTTAGAATAATATTCTATGGCGTTGTTCTGGTCACCCTTTTCTTCATAGGCTTTCCCAATCTGGTAATAGGTCCCCGGTTCACCCGGTTTCACGTCAAGGGCCTTGTTGTACAGGGCAAGCGCCTCATCGTAATTTTTTTTCTTCTGTTCGATCAGCCCGAGGTTGAAATATGCCTGGTAATAGGCGGGATCGAGCTCAATCGCCTTCTGGTAAAACTGCTGGGCATTGCTGAAGGAGTTCATCTCATGGTATGTTTCTCCCAGTTTAAAGCTTGCATCGGCACTTTCGGGATTGAGGTCCCTGTTTTTTGAAAAATTTTCCAGGGCCTGGGGATAATTTTTATTTTCCAGGTAGATGGTACCCAGGTTGAAATATGCTCTGTCCATACCGGGGTCCTGGCTTATGGCCTGTTTCATGTCTTTAATCGAGTTCTTCTTGTCGTTGAGCTTCAGATAGGCAAGGCCGCGTGAGTAATATGCCTTGGGGAAGTCCGGCTGATTGTATATGGCCTTGTCAAAAGATTTTACTGCCTGGCTGTATTTGCCGTCCATGTAATAGATCAGGCCGAGGCGGTAATGGGAGTCCGCATTTTTGGGATTGGCGATAACCGAGTCCTGAAAAGATTTTTTCGCTTCGTCATACATTTTATTGTAATAATAGATCCGTCCCAGCCAGTAGTGTGAGTGGTCATCGTTTTTATCTATATCAACAGCTTTGCGGTATGCCTTGACCGCGTTGTCATAATCTTTTTCATTGCGGTATTTGTCGCCCAGCTCACGCCATTTCTGGGCCGATTCGTCGATCTTCTTTTCGGGTTTCTGCTGCCGGGGTGTTGAATCAACCGAGTCTATCTTGTCATCAGCCGGTCTCTGTTTTGGAGATGCGTCTCTCTGCGCCAGGTCGGATTGCGGTGTCAGGCCGCTTTCGGGCGCGCCGAGGCCGTCATCCCCCCCCGTGCCCGGCCTGTCTTCTCCGGTTGAGGCGACCTTCCGGTTTTTTTCGAGCATGGCAAGGGCATGGGCGTACTTGTCGCGGAGGTTTTTGTCCCTGCTGTTGTAGTTAAGCGCCTGCCTGTAGTAGTCCACCGCGTCCTCATAACCACGGTCATTCATGTAGATGTCACCAAGCCGTTCAGCAGCAAGAGCGTCGCTGATATCCGCAGCCAGGGCCTTTTTAAACGAGGCTATGGCTTTGTCTTTTTCACCCAGGCGAAGGTGGGCCTCGCCCTGGCCCCGGTGGTACTTTGACTTCTGGGGATTCAGGTCAACCGCTCTGGCGTAATTGTCCCGGGCGTCTCCGTATTTTTTGATGTTGTAATATAAGTTCCCCAGGTTGTAATAGCCTTCAGCTTCATTCGGATTCTGCTTTATCCCCTGCTTCAGGATTTTTATGGCCCCTTTTACATCACCCCTGCGGAGTTTTTGGCGGGCGATGTTGTTGTAGCTTTCAGGGTCGCGGGGGGCGATTCTCTGGGCCTGTTTGTATTCCTTCAGGGCTTTCTGGTATTTTTCCTGCAGGTCGTATACATTGCCCAGCTTGTTATACGCGTGGGGGTATTTGGGTTTGACCTGTTTCGCTTTCATGAATGTTTTGATCGCGTTATCGTAATCCCCTTTCAGCGCATACGCGTGGCCCAGTTCATTGAGGGCGTAATAATTAAGGGGGTCGATTTCAAGGCTCCTCCTGTAATAGGTAATCGCCTTGTCGTAATCTCCGATCGCTTTGTATATATCGCCGATTTTATTGATGAATTCCGTATTGGTCGGATCGGTTTCCAGAAGTTTTGAGTACAGCTTGAGCTGTTCCAGGCGCTGGTCTTTTATCGAGTCCGCGGGGTCCCCTGATTTAAAGAGGAAGTAACCCCCGAGGCCGAGCAGAAGCAGAAGGAGCGCCCCTCCCGCAAGAATTTTTTTTCCCGTGCTGTTATTAAGCATATGTACCCCCGGATGATTTTTTTCTGATTGTTGGACAGAATGGAATTATAATCGTTCTTGTTTTTTTTCTCTATTACATTTCATCGTCAAGATAGAGGCCTTCGATTTTTTTCTTTGTTTTTTTCTTTTCGTTGCCGGCCTGCTTGGCCTCGGCTTCACGGTCGACTTTCTTCAGGGTTGACCCTCCCAGCAGCAGGGCTTCTTCAATGGATATTTCACTGCCTTTGGGGGGAAGGACGAAATTCGGGTCCTTGAGGAGTTCGATAACTCGGCGTATTTTTTCATATTGGGGATCTTCCGGCGCAAGAGCTATGTAGTCTTCCCAGTTTTTTATGGTATTTGCCTTGTCCCGTTCCAGCATGAGGTATGAAAGCCCGATATGGTAGTAGGCGAATTTCAGGCTTTTATCCAGGTCAAGTGCTTTCTGGTAGTTTTCAATGGAAAGATTGCCCAGTTTTTTGTAGTAGTAGATTTGTCCGATCCTGAAATAGTTTTCGGCATTTCGCGGTTCCAGGTCCAGAGCCTTCTGGTAAAGGCTCAGTGCCCCGTCATAACGCTCTTTTCTCAGAAAAATATCGCCGAGGTAGGAGTATGCGGTATAGTTTTCAGGGTTTTTTTTAAGCTCCTCCTGTAGAAGGAGTTCAGCCATCTCGAATTTTTTCTGGAAAAAATATTTTTCAGCTTTTTTAAAGGTGTCGTCTTCACTGACTTTTTGCTCGGAGAAGAGGGAAACCGGAGCAAGAAGAATCAGTGCAATCAGTATATAGGCATTTATTTTCATCGCGCTTCCTTGCGGTTATAGTGAATTTATCGGTTGTTCATACTTCAGGATAAATATAATACCTCCGGAATACTCTTGACAAGTCTTAATTTTCTTTAAATACCACCAGTTCAATATCAGTTTCAGCGAGCATTTCCCGGGCAAGCGTGTCATCGTAAGGAGACTGGTAAATGAATTTTTTTATGCCGCTGTTGATAAGCATTTTTGTGCAGATTGAACAGGGCTGGTGGGTCACGTAGATTATCGCGTCTTTTATGGAAACGCCGTGATAGGCGGCCTGTATTATGGCATTCTGTTCAGCATGAAGGCCCCTGCAGAGTTCATGTCGCTCCCCGGAAGGAACGTTGAATCTGGTCCTCAGGCAGGTTTCCAGAGTGCAGTGGCTGATTCCTGATGGCGGGCCGTTATATCCGGTGGCAAGGATCCGTTTGTCCCTGACGATTACAGCGCCGACCGAGCGCCTGATGCAGGTGGAGCGTGTGGCAATGGTTTCAGCGATGGTCATAAAATAGCTGTCCCATGTCGGGCGGTCTTTCATTCTTTTACTCCATGATTGAATTCAAGAGTGACTGTTATCGGGTCTTTGGTATTAAGGGTGAGGTCGGCCTGCACCGGGACATGCCTTTTCTCGAACTGGATAAGGGTCCGCTTGACCTCTTTGACTTTTTCCGGGTGCGCTAACGCGAACTCATTGATCACTTTTTTTTCAATGATGCGGGCCATGGACCTGTTTTCTTCGGGCGCGAGTTTAATCGCGGTGATATCTTCCCCGACAGGTTCTGAAACAATAACCGTGTCCCCTGAACGGAGGGTAATGGTGCCCGCGTTTTTTTCGCAGCGTATGACTACCGGTTCTGTTGACCGCGACTGCATGGTCAGCGAGAAAAGGTAATTCCCGGTCGTTTTGTCGCCTGAAACGGAGAAACGGATAGCGGTGCCCTTATAATTGAATGTTGATGAGCGGTACAGGCTCTGGGGCTGCCTGTTATAAAAAAAAATAAGGATGACAATAATAAGAACCGCGTCCACGGCCAGAAGTATTCGTGAAGTCCTTTTTCTTTTTTTCGATCCATCGGGTTTTTCACCGGAACGGATCCGTTTTAATGTTTCTTCAAGTATCGGCGAACGGGTAGCCATGAACACCTGGTAATAATAATGTAAAATTGTAGTTACGGTACCGGTCGGGACTGAACCTGTCAATTCATAAAAAAAGTGAATAGGGGCCAGTATAAATAATTCTTCAGAAAAGTATATGCTCTTTCCCGCTTTCAGGATAAAGCATTCGGGGAAGAAGTGTTGTAGATACTATTACCGGGATTTTTCCAGTTTGTTTATTACTTCTTTAATCAGTTCGTATTCTCGTGACCCGTCTTCGAAGCTTGAAAGGTACAGCTTGAAATAATTGATCTGTTTTTCCCGTGAACTGCTCATCATTTTTTCTGCTGCCATGCTGGGCCTCCTGAGATTTCCGGATCAAATTGCCCGTATCGTTTGTGGTATCCGGAATAGGGTAGTAATGCGCTCTTATACTATCGGCAGTAGCGGATAAAAACGTTAGCAGAACAAAAAAAAGGGCCCGGAAAACCGGGCCCTTTCTGTATCAGTACTCAGAAGAGTAATGGTTACTCGACAAGTTCGAACATCGCTGCTGCGCCCATGCCGCCGCCGATGCACATGGATTCGATGCCGTATTTGGCTCCTTTCCTTTGCATGTTGGCGATGAGGGTCGCTGCCAGTTTTGATCCGGTGCATCCCAGGGGGTGTCCCAGAGCAATGGCGCCGCCGCTGATGTTGACTCTGCGGTTTTCTTGGTCAGCTGCCCAGAATTTTCTGTCGTCAAGTCCGAGCTGCTGTGCGCAATAGAGAAACTGGGAAGCAAAAGCTTCGTTCAGTTCAAGAAGAAGGCTTTCAGTCTGGAGTCTTTTCAGGTCCCAGCCGACCAGTTTCAGCAGTTTGGGAACTGCATACGCAGGCCCGACGCCCATTTCGTCAGCTTTACATCCGGCAACGGTGTAGGCAACGAGTTTTGCTATGGGTTTTATGCCGTATTTGTCACACGCTTCTTTGCTCATCATAACAGAGGCGGCTGCGCCGTCAGTTGTCTGTGATGAGTTACCAGCAGTAACAGAACCGGTGGTTTTGAAAGCAGGTCTGAGTTTTTTCAGGCCGTCCAGTGTGGTTTCACGAACTCCGTCATCCCTGTCCTGAATAAAAGACTCGCGGACCATCATTCCATCTTTTTCTACATAGCGATGGGCTGTTGTGGGGATAATTTCAGTGAAATATCCTTTTGCCTGGGCTTCAGCGGCTTTCGCCTGTGAATTTATTCCGACATCATCCTGCATTTCGCGGGTGATGTTGTAACGTGATGCCACGTTTTCAGCAGTCATACCCATGGAAATGTAAACATCGGGGTTTTCTTTTGCCCAGTCGGGGTGAGGCCGTGGCAGGTTTCCGCCCATGGGAACAATACTCATGGACTCAAGTCCTGCTGCCATGGCGACTTCAGACCAGCCGTTCATGATTCGCATTGATGAAATCGCGATTGATTCGAGACCGGAAGCACAGAACCTGTTGACGGTTGCACCGCTCACATTGTCCGGAAATTTCGCCATCTGCGCAGCGACACGACCGATATTCAGGCCCTGTTCAGCTTCGGGGAAGGCGCATCCGACCATAATGTCGTCAACGATGCCTTTGTCAATTTTTGCTCTTTCGACAGTGCCGTTAAGAGCTTGAATAAGAAGGTATTCCGGTCTTGTCTGTGCCAGTGCACCCTTGTTTCTGCGGCATCCAGGTGTTCTTGCAGCAGCTACGATATATGCATCTCTCATATAAAATTCCTCCTGTTTAGATATTGGTGGCCCGCTTACATCAATAACGGCTTGCCGGTATTCATGATATGCTCAGCCATTTTCTGGGTCGATTCGTTCTTCCAGAGCTCAACAAAAGCTTCCCTTTCAAGGGTCATGAGATATTCTTCAGGAACGAGTTGACCTGTTCGGGCTTCGCCACCGCTCATGCAGTAAATAGCTTTCTTGGCTATTTGTTCCATATAGGGCGGTATGTATCCACCACCACGCATGTTGTTCATTTCGGCCCAGATCATACCCTGAGCTTCCTGACCCATTACGGGGTATTTTTTCTTAATTGGCGGAGTATAGCCGTCATCAAGCATTTTGAGGACTTCTTTTTTAGCTTCGCCAATGAGAGAATCTTTATTCATGACGATCCTGTCCGTCGGCCTGAGGAAACCGTTTTTACGGGCTTCTTTAGCAGACATGGAAACTTTCGCCTGTGCAACGCACATGAAAGCCGGGATCATGTATGCAGCATAGTCAGCAAGGCTGACATTTGCCGGTACTGAATCCATGTATCTCTGCCACAGGTGCATCATGCCGCAACCGCCAGGAACGAGGCCGGCGCCGATTTCAACGAGGCCCATGTAAAGGTCGCAATGAGCAACGATTTTATCAGCTGAGAGGCAGCATTCGCATCCGCCGCCCAGTGTCATGCCATAAGGAGCAGCAACAACAGGGTAAGGAGCGTATTTGGATCCAAGGATCGCTTTGTGTACGTTTTTAATGAAACCGTCGATTTCGCTGAATTTTCCGGCTTTGGCAAGTCCGCCCATGTACGCCAGGTCTCCACCAGCTGAGAAAGCGCCCGGGATACCAGGTGCCTGGTTACCAATGACCATGCCAAGACCGTTTTTCAGTACATATTCGCCTGCTTCAAGCATGAAGTTGACCATGTCAACATTGATGGCGTTCATCTTGCTGTGGAATTCCATGTTGAAGATGCCGTCGCCGATGTCGATAAGTGAGCAGGAGTTGTTCTGGAGAACGGTTTTTGATTTGTCAGCTTTGATATCAGCAAGAAAGATCATGTTCGCGCTGGTTTTGACTTCTTTATAGCTTTCAGAAGCAAAATCATAGAACATCTTTTTGCCTTTTTCAATTTTGTAGAAGGTTTCGCATCCTTTTGAGAGCATTTTTTTGATTTTCTCAGGAACTTTGCAGCCTTCTTTTTCCATTAATTCTACGGATTTTTTAACTCCCAGGTTGTCCCATATTTCAAAAGGACCGGTTTCCCATGCATATCCCCATTTCATCGCATTGTCGATTCCGACTATGGTGTCAGAAATTTCAGGAATTCTGTTTGCTGCGTAAATTGAAGCACTCCAGATGAGCTTGCGGGCGATTTTTGACTGCGCGCTGTCACCATAAATAATGGTCTGCTGTTTTTCAGCAAGGCTAGCTTTTTTCTTGGCTTCGTCTACGCATCCAAGAGGAGCTTTTTTGTCGTATTCAACAAATTCGAATTTGTTAACATCGAGAACTTTGTTGATTTTTTTCCAGGTCTTGGCATCGACTTCTTTTTTGTAGAATCCGCCGGCGTCTTTGGTTTTGTTTCCGAGCATTTTGTTGTCGAGCATTTTCTGAACAAATGCTGGAATTTTGTAGAGATCTCTTCTCTCGTCATCTTTCAACAGTTCGTATGAATTGTGTGAGAGGTGTCCGATTGTGTCAAGACCAACCAGGTCAGCCAGAGCGAATACGCCGGTATTAGGCATACCGAAAGCCGGGCCGAACATTTTGTCCATTTCAGGAGCAGTAATGTTTTCTTTTTCGAGGAGCTGGAAGGCTTCGCATATGAGCTGTACGCCTATCCTGTTACCGATAAAGTTCGGAGTGTCTTTCGCCCATACGATACCTTTCCCGAGGACTTTTTCTCCCCATTTTTCGATGAATTCACATACGTCTTTGCCTGTATCAGGGCCTGCAACAAGCTCAAGAAGTTTCATGTAGCGAGGAGGATTGAAGAAGTGCATTATCATGAAATGCTCTTTAAAGTCTTTGCTTCTTCCTTCTGCCATTTCTTTGAGCGGAAGTCCTGATGTGTTTGATGCAACGATCGCGGTTGGTTTTCTGATTTTTTCGATTTTGCCGAAAAGTTCCTGTTTAACTTTCAGGTTTTCAACAACAACCTCAATAATGAGATCGCATTCTGCCAGCTGATCGAAATCATCTGTCAGGTTACCAATACTTATCATATTGGAGTCTACTTTTTTATCGTAATATGCGGGTGGTTTTGTTTTTGCCAGAGCGTCAAAACCTGCCTTTACGATTCTGTTACGAGCTGCTGGATTGTTTTTCTCTTCGTCTTTCAAATCGAAGGGAACAATGTCCAGGAGCAGCGTTTTTACTCCAGCACCGGCACAAAGAGCGGCAATTCCACCACCCATGATACCAGAGCCGATAACGGCTACTTTCTCGATCCTTCTAACCATAGAAACCTCCTGAATAAGTCTTAAATAGTAAAATAGTTGGGTTTTGATAGGAACGTGATTTAATTAACATAATCCTTAAGTTTGATAGAAAGTCTGTTAATTATTCTATGATTTAAATCAACATTTGTGACAATAGTGAATATAGACAATTAAATTGTCAATCGATATAAGAATTTTGCTTATAAAAATGGTTATAAACAGTAATAGTGAAATTAAAATTGTGAAAATATTCACAATATTCAAAGAAGGCAATAAAAAAGAGTTTTTATTTTGAAATAAGAGGATCTGTTACTAAAAGTTGAAAGATTAAATTCTTTGATTAATAGAACGGTTTTTATCGATTTTACAGTTGACAGAGACAGAATGTGTTAGAATATGGATTAAGTACTGGCGCCGTGCCCAAGTGGCTAAGGGAGAGGTCTGCAAAACCTTTATTCAGCGGTTCGAATCCGCTCGGCGCCTCATAAAAATAACAGGGTGCCTTGAATCAAGCTCCTGTTATTTTTCATTAATGGTTAATTTTTCCGCTGTAAAAGCCCAGGTGGTGGAAGTGGTAGACACAAGGGACTTAAAATCCCTTGGGCATTTTGTCCGTGAGGGTTCAAGTCCCTCCCTGGGCACGTATTATATGAGGGGTGTTCTGTAAGGGAACACCCCTATTTTATGCTGCCGGTTTCCGTGTAATTAAGGTTCAGGCTGGACATCGCCGTATCAAAGATCATGGCATACTGGTAAAATACGGTCACGGGAGCTGAACATTCGATTATGATCAGCGCTTTTTCTGAGCGAGCAAGCAGGATTCTGTTCAGATATTTTTGTTTTCTTTTCATTGATTCAAAAACGATAAGGGCTGCTTTGATCTTCGGGCCATAATTGATGTCTTTTTTTTCAAGAATAGTGGTCACCACATGCCCGGAGTTGTTGGTATACCACTCCTGCCACTGGTACCATTTCTGATTTTCCTTCTCGTCATTCACAACCGCGGATATTTTCATTCTGGCATTGTTTTTACCATTTAGAATGAGGATATGTTTATAAAGAAGATTATATTCCGATTTATGCCATTCCCGGGGGATGATCAGGGACAGCCCGAATTCACGGCTGGTAAAGCGCGCCTGATCGGGATTTTCTGCGGTTCCGGTTTCAAGAGCGCCATAGGAGGGTGCCACCGCAACTATTAGAAGAATAAGGGAGCGTGCCAGTATTTTTTTCATGAAGAGAATTGTAGAACAACGCGGAATATATTGCAATGATTTTTCGTTATACGCGGTTAAATGGGGAATTTCATTTCATAATAAAGATGAACATTTTTCATAACTTTCTGGAGTCTCGGCATCAGGTATTCCAGCCCTTCTTCAACCGTGTCGAAGAAACAGATGAGGTTCAGGTCATCAGGGGAAATCAGGCCGTAATCAATGAGTTTGTCGAAATTAATAAGGTCCCGCCAGAATTTTTTATCATAAAGAAGTATGGGGATGTTCATATTGTCCAGTTTTCTGGTCTGGACCAGGGTAAGTGTTTCAAAAAGTTCATCCAGTGTGCCGAATCCGCCGGGGAAAACCACGATCGCGCGTGCCTGGTAGAGGAACCATAATTTTCTCATGAAGAAATAGTGGAACTGGAAGTTCAATTCAGGAGAGATATAGTTATTGGGTTGCTGCTCAAAAGGGATTGAAATGTTTAATCCAATGGTGAGATCGTCAGCCCGGGAAGCTCCTTTGTTAGCGGCTTCCATAATGCCCGGTCCTCCTCCGGTGCAGATATAAAACCCGTTCCCGGTTTCTTCTTCGATTTTTTTGCTGAACAGGGCAAGACGGTAGGCGAATTCCTCTGCAGCTTTATAGTATTTTGACAGGTTGTGTTTGTTTTTTTTGTTTGGCCTTATCCTGGCTGAGCCGAAAAACACCACTGAATGAAAAACATTGAGTTCTTCAAAACGTTTTTCCGGTTCAAGGTATTCTGAAAGAATACGTATCGTCCGCGCTTCACGGGAATGGAGAAAACAGGGATTGTCAAAGGCCTTGGGGATTTTGGGATCCTTCATGAGTATCTTCTTTTGCGTTTCATATTGAAAATTGTACCATCAGTATGCTCGGAGACCGAAGTGGCAAGCACTTTTTGGCGGTCAATAAGGTCGATAGTCACCTTATCCATGAAGTTAAGGATGATTTTCAGGCCCGCGCCGATCCCTTTCAGGGCAATTTCCTTGCCGTTGATCCTTACCCTTATTTTTTGTTGTTCCGATTCAGAAGCATATCTGACAATTTGACTGAGATACTCTGAAGAATTGCTGTTGGGAACACTGTGTATAATGTTGAATATATCGAGTCCCTTGCCATGGTCTATGATCGTGGCATCAAAGGAACGCGCATCAACGGTATATCGTATTGTAATGTTTCTTTTGGGAATGGTATCGAATTCTTCACAGTCTCTGGTTTTTTTAAGGGTTTCCTGTATGGCATTGGTGATGGATTCATCCATTGAGAGGACGATTTCATAGATTTCATCTTCAGGATAGCCGAGTTTTTCAAGATCGAAAATCAGTCTGTTGATTACCTGGGGAACGACTTCCGTGTCAGCACAAAAGCTGTCAAGGTATCCTATTTGTTTTTCCTGTTCAATCATGTACGATAGACGCGTCTCACGTAAAAGTGGTAGAATTATGAATAAAATACAAAAAAAATCAATAAAATATTATGGGCAATTTTAAAAATCATTTTTTTTATCCTGATTATTCGAAAACAAAATGATTTAAATTGATTTTATTTTACGTAAATCATAACTGATTTACTTATACAAAAATGTAATTATTTATATATTAATTATTTTTACCTCCATTTATTTTTGTATGCACGTAACAGGTCGTTTTAATATATAGTACCGTAATTCATCTGAATAGTGAAAATGAATTTTTTTGGCTTGTCAGCGTTAGTAAAATTTAATTGTTTTAAACTAAGAGCCTTGTATATGAAGATCTTCGTATATGATACATTGGCCGGTTCGAGTTTTTGTGCATGAGCTATATCCTGAAAAACATGAGATCCACTGACTGTTACCTGTGTGATGACCAGTATTGGGATATGCTGCTTTCAACCGCCCGCAATGAGGGATGGAAGCCTGAAGGGACCCATTATGACTTCCTGTGCCAGGTTGATGAGTATTATGATGAAGGGTACGAGAGTATGCATAACCTGTTCATGGTCGTTCTGGTGACCCAGTGGTATAATTCCTGGGACGGCAATTATTACGATAAAGAAAACCAGTATCTTTCCGATGAGGACGTGTATTATCTCAAACTGGCGCTAAACGGTACCGGTGTTGATCCGGCCTTTCTTGATTTTCTGGAAAAGGGCAGTTTCAGGATATGTTCTATTTAATCCCCAGGAGTTTGCTTATGGTTGCCCATGCCTGCTGTCTTTTTTCCGAATATACCTCCAGATGTTCTTTGGAACCGGTAATCACATAGTTTTTAAAGGCCCGGGCTTCGGCTTTAAGCAGTTCATAGGTCTCAATGATGCTGTTCACATAGGTAACGTCATCCCCGACAATCATCCCCGAAATCAGGAGTTTGTTCATCTGGTCGATACCGTTGGTCACTAAATTCAGGTATTCATCGATCATTGAAAGAGTGAACTCCTTCTCGTAGGTCTTCCCCGCATATCCGTCCGCCAGTGTCCCTATGGAAACATAGGTCAGGTAGATGGCATGGGCCGAGAGCACCCCGATAGTTTCGTAGAGAACGGTGTTTTCCTGTTTGGTTTCTTTTGCGTCCTGCGGCTTTTGCGGTGTTTCTTCCGCTGTCAGTGGTGAAACAGCCAGCAGGATTGTCATTATTATTGTTGCTGAAGATGTTTTCATCCCTTTCTCCTGAATAATTGTTTTCATTATGGGCACCTCTAAAAATCAGGTTTTTCATTAATATCAAAATGATAAAACCTGATTTTACCTATCATTGTGTCCACAAGGGAACTTCAAAAATGTAATTTATAGAGGTTCCCTTATATATATCCGCATGTGGCAAAGCAATGATTATTTTATTGATTTGATCATATTATTCTTGAAGGATACGCCCTTTTCTGGCACATCATTCGGTGGATATTAATTTTGATTCGGAGAGGTGTTCTATGCGATTATATTTCAGAGGCGCTGTTTTATTTGTTATTATTGTTATCATAAGCAACACCTGCTGCGCCAGGCGGTTCGACAATGAGGCAGCTGTAGCACTGAAAACAATGACCCTTGAACAGAAAATCGGGCAGATGATCATGACGGCATGTTACGGCACTGAAGCCAACAAGCCTGCTGCCGAACTCATACAGAGATACCTCCCCGGCGGGATCATTTTTTTCGGATACAATTTTGAGCGGGGAAAGAATTTGAAGAACTTCATCGAAGACCTGCAGCGCGTTTCTCTGGAGTCAAGCGGAATTCCCCTGTTCATCTCAGTAGATCAGGAAGGGGGAAGGGTCAGGCGTATCGTTGACGGGGTCACCCAGTTCCCGGGAAATCTCGCTGCCGGCGCCGGAGGAGACAGCGATCTCGTGTTCAGGTGGGCAAGGATTCTGGGAATCGAGCTGCGCATGCTCGGCGTGAACATGAACCTTGCCCCTGTTGTTGACGTGAACAACAATCCCGATAACCCGGTAATCAATTCTCGATCGTTCGGCTCCGACCCTGACATTGCCGCGGACATGGGATCGGCATATATCAGGGGCCTGCAGAAATCTTCCTGCATTTCAGTGGTCAAACATTTTCCCGGCCACGGGGACACCAACCGGGATTCCCATCTCACGTTGCCCGTGATCAGGTATGACATGGAGCGTCTGCGCAGCGTTGAACTGTACCCTTTCAGAAAGGCCATTGACAGCGGTGTCGAGACCGTGATGACCGCGCATATTTCATACCCGCTCATTCTGGGCACTGACGATTCGGCAACCATATCCGGGTATTTTCTGACTGACCTGCTCAGGAAGGAGATGGGCTTCGGCGGGATTGTCATTACCGATGACATGGAAATGAACGCGATATCGAAAAATATGGACATGGGTGAGGCCGCGGTTCGTTCGGTGCTTGCCGGCGCTGATATCGTGCTCATCAGCACCTACGGTGAAAATGTTCCCGCCATCATCAACGGCCTCATGGCCGCGGTGAAAGAGGGAAGGCTTCCTCTCGAGCGCGTGGACGATTCGGTCAGGCGTATTCTTGAAATGAAGTTCAGGTACCGCGTTGCCCTCTTCAACGAAGGCAAAATCACGAAAGGGGATGTCAACTTCAGCGACGATGATATGCGGATGCTCGGCGAGGCTGCCGCGGTGAACGAGGAGCTCTCCCGCAGGGCGCTGTATTATCACGGTGATGAGGCCATACTTCAGAGCGTCCCCCGGAAGGGGATCATCTACACTGACAATGAACAGCTGCGCGGGTTGTGCGCCCGCTCAGGGGCACTCTCTTCGGTAAAGGGGCTCGGCGCGCTGAAGGGCGACCTTGATTCGGGAGCTCTTGCTGATGCTGTCCCCTGTATTCATCTTGAAAAAACGGACCGGGCGGGCCTGGAGCAGGTGGGCGCGTGGTTCGCGGGAAGGAAAACATCCCCCCTGGTCATCTGTACCGGGAACCCCTTTCCCGTTGCGCATTCGGGCCTGTACCGGAACATGCTGTTTTCATTTTCAAACACCGCTGAATCGCTGAGGCAGGTTGCCCTCTGCCTTGAGGGACGGGTGCAGCCGCAGCGCAGGCTGAACTGCGACCTCGGGATTGACGGGAGTAAATGAAGCTCGGGGTTTATATCCATGTCCCCTTTTGCAGAAAGAAGTGCGATTACTGTTCATTTTATTCCGTTCCGGTTGACCCGGCTTCATCAGCGGGAAGGGCGGGGCTGCGTGCCTACTGCGAAAGAGTGGGGCAGGAAGCGCGGCTCAGGCTCGGCGGGCTTAACGGTTACGAGATTGACACGGTTTATTTCGGCGGGGGGACGCCGTCCCTGCTTGAACCGGTCCGTGTTGCCGGGATTTTAAAGACGTTGAGGGAAATCGCCCGCGTTGACGCCGACGCAGAGGTGACCGTTGAGATCAACCCCGAAGACTGTTTTGCGGATAACCTTCACGCGTTTCGCGAAGCCGGGATCACGCGCGCGGTCCTCGGCGTGCAGACCCGTGATCTCCTGCTGCATGAGCTGATCGGCAGGTCTTCGTCCGTGGCAGGCGATGAGCTGCTTGACGCGTTTTTCTCGGTTCCCGGGATCATTCCCTGCGCCGACATCATCGCGGGGATCCCCGGCCAGCGCGAGGACGGCCTCATCGCCGATCTCGACAGCCTGTGTTCCCGGCGCGCGCGCCACCTTTCGGTGTACCTTCTTACGATCGAGAAGAGCACCCCCCTGTCACGGCGAGTGACGTATACCCGTAATCTTGAGGAAACGCAGCGGGGCCTTTTCGAGGCGACGATCGGGTATCTCACCTCAAGGGGACTGGTCCATTATGAAATATCGAATTTCGCTGTTCCCGGTTTTGAATCGCGCCACAACATGAAGTACTGGAAATTTCTGCCGTACCTCGGGCTCGGTGCCGGCGCGCATTCCTTTATCCGCAACAAAAGGACCATGTGCGCCATGAGCGCGGAGGAATACCTGGGAGGGGATGAATTTCGTTTTGACGAAGACCGCCGCACGCCCAACGCAGCGGCAGTGGAATACCTGCTCACCGGGCTGCGGCTTCTCGAAGGCGTCTCGCTCGCTGAAATGGAACAGGCAACCGGGGTCGCGATCAGCGCGGGGCTTCTTTCCAGGATAGATTCCCTGGCGGAGAAAGGCCTTGTTTCGGTGGCCCGTAAGGGCGGCGACCGGATCGTCGCTTTAAGCGGGGAAGGGATTTTTCAGGCGGACGGGGTGATTTACGCGATCGCGGAAGAATACCTCTGAAGCGTCAGTCCCTGATCACGAAATATTTTTTGTAATTGGCGTTTATGCGCCTGAAGTATTCTGCTGCGTCTTTCTTGCCCGTGAGCATGTAGAAGTAATAGAGCATCTGACTTCCTTTAATAATGAAGATATTGATGTCTTTTCCCTTCATCCCCTTGGCGATCTCACAGTCAGTCTGCTTCAGTATTTCCATGGCGAGCCTGATGTTGTGGTCAAGCTTCGCCACCTCGGATTTAAATTCCGCATTGTTGTCCTTGACCAGATGGCTGACCTTTTCCTGGTCAAGGCTCCCGGAGAGAAGAAAATATTTTTTTATGCCGACCATGGAACTGCTGATGAGGGTTTTGTCATAGGCGTTTTTCAGTTTCTCTCTGAGCATTTCAAACGCTCTGAGCTTTTTATCAACGGAATCGGAAGGCTCGCCGTATTTGTTTTTGTAAAGATTCGAGGTTATTTTCTCAACTTCCATGCAGTCAATATCGGAACTCAATGTTTTGAGCAGTTTACGGTAGTTTCCTGGATTGCGCTCGATGATTTTCAGGTACAGGTCAACACCTTTAACCGCTTCGAGGAATATGTGGTGCCGTTTTGAAGAAAAATCCTTGAGCGTCAGGTATTTCATGCCTTCGACGATCATGGGTGACTGGGCCGTGAGGAGCAGGGCGTCCATATCCGGCGAAAAATCTTCGGACGATCTTTTTTTCAGCACCTCTTTTTCTTCGGGTTGATCATCATCCCGGTAGTCGTTCAGCGTATCGTCGGGAATAACCTGTGAATCGACATTTTCGGGCGCGTCAAAAGAGAAAAGATCGTCATCATCAACAGTAAAGTCCTTCAGGGTCTCGTCATCATCCATGAGCGGACCGAAATCAAAATCATCATTTTTACCAGGCATCAGCAACCATCCTAATTAAGTAAAGGGGAAGATCGTTCAGTTCAACGGTCAATGCCATTATCGGCGTTTAATTCAGATAGCAGTCAACTACTTCATATACAAGATTGAAGTTGATTAAAGAAGTGAGAACTCCTTTAAGCGGCAGCCCCTGTGTTATTTCAAGAAGATGCGCGTCGGTCACGTCGCGGTATTCCCAGAACCGTTCGTTTGTTACAATGATCGAGCCGGCGTAATCGAGGGTGTCGGCATCAAAGAGTTTTATCTCCTGCACCTTTGAAAAATCTATTGCCATACAAACTCCTTTTTATGGAACAGTTCACTAATATATCATATAAATGAATAGCATATTTTTCCCATTAAGCGTAATTTTTTTTCTAATTTATTTCACGTAAACGCGTTTCACCCTTTTTGAGATACCGCAGGTGACCTCGTAGGGGATCGTGCCGATCCATTCGGCAATGGTCTCGGCCGTAATCGCCTTTTTCCCGAAAAGGATCACTTCCTGCCCCGGAGCGTATTCATCGTCCCCCAGATTGACCAGTATCTGGTCCATGCTCACCCTTCCCACAACAGGATATTCCCTGTCCCGGATCATGACCCTGGCCCTGTTGGAAAGGAACCTGCTGTAGCCGTCCCCGTATCCCAGGGGCACGGTCGCGATAAAACATTCTCTGTCTGTACGGTACGTGAGCCCGTAAGAGAGCGGGGTGCCCGGCTTTACCCGCTTGATAAATATTATGTTGCTTATCAGCGTCATTGACGGGACGAGCTCCATGTCGGGTGACATGCCGGGCGCGGGACGCAGCCCGTAAGACATGATGCCGGGCCTGACCATGTTATAATGTGATTCAGGGAAATTCACCACCCCGGCACTGTTCGCTATATGTTTCAGGGGGATGTTGATCCCTTCCGACTCAAGGTCTTTAACGATGGTGGTGAACTGTTCGATCTGCCCCCGGGTAAAGTCCGGATCCCCGTTGTCGGCCGCGGGAAAATGGGTGAATATCCCTTCAAGCCTGACCGATTTCATCTGCGATATCTCCCGGGCGATGCCGCGCGCTTCATCAACGCTGCAGCCGATCCTGCCCATTCCGGTGTCGACCTTCAAGTGGATGTAGCCCCGGTTCTTCCTCGCCGGGGCCCGGGCCGCGATCAGTTTCGGGAGCGCGAGGTCGGCCACTGTCTGTGACAGGCTGTAATCGAGCAGGCGGTCCACGATATCTTCATCCGGAAGCGTCAATCCCAGGACAAGGATGGGAAGGTCTATTCCGGCAAGGCGCAGTTCTATGCCCTCGCTGGGCGAGGCAACGCCGAGCATGTCAACCAGTCCTTCACTCTGAACGAAGAGGGATACTTCCTTGAGCCCGTGCCCGTAGGCGTCGGCCTTGACCGGAAGCAGTATCCTGACATTTTTGTTCAGCCTCTTCCTGATGAGCTGAAGGTTGTGCTTGATGGCATGAAGGTCTATTTCAACATAGGTTCTGCGAAGCATGATTTTCACGTCCCTGAAATGACAAAAGCTATCCGAAAGCGGGAGGTGTGTCAAATATAATATTGTTCATGCCGTATAATATGCAGGACATGCGTCGTCCGGTTTTATCCAGTAATGATTGATCTGATGAATTCTTCAGTAAAAAGGTCGGTGCCTGAATATTCCTGAAATCGCTGCGGTGGGGGGCTTATAATAAGGATGTTTTCCCCGGTCGTGGGATGCATAAATGACAGGGCGCAGGCATGAAGCATGATCGATCCGTCAGGGAGCTGCGCCGGTGAATGATAGGTTGCGTCTCCGACAATGGGCATGCCCCGGGATGCCAGCTGGGCCCTGATCTGGTGTTTTTTTCCGGTGAGAAGATGAACCAGTACCCGGGATGAGGGGCCTTTTGTGTCTATGATCCGGTAACGGAGCGACGCTTCAGTCGCGTTTCCCGTTTGATGGTCATGAACCAGTGAATATCCCCGCCTGCGGCTGAGATACTGCCTGAGCAGGACCCATTTTTTATCATGCGTGGTTTTCGGTGCCGCGGTCACGGCAAGATAATATTTCTGTACGGTCCCATTCCTGAATTGCTCGTTAAGGCGTGAAGCGGCTTTTGAGGTCTTCGCGAACAGTACAATTCCTGATACCGGCTTATCAAGGCGGTGAAGCATGGCGCAGTATACTTTTCCCGGTTTATTATATTTATTTTTTATATAATCCCTGACCACATCAAGCAGGGAATTTTCTCCGCTGAAGTCCTGCTGGGTGAGCACTCCGGTGTCTTTTTCAACAGCTATCAGGTGGTTATCTTCGTACAGTATGTTCATTGCTGCAGATTTTAATGGAATATAAAAAAGACGGGGTATTCCCCGTCTTTTCTGAGAGTCATAAAGGTTTTACTTATTTATGGCAGCGTTTGTCATTACAGGTAATGGGTGCTTTATCTTTAAATTTGGGCTTGTGGCAGAGGGAAAGACAGGTTTTGTGAATCCTTTTTCCGGCTCTGTCAAGGTTCGCATCATTATGGCATCCCGCGTCAGCACATGACTGATTCGTTGGGCCTTTGTGATGACAGGTTTTGCAGTTTTTACCTTCTGCCTGGGCCGCTTTTTTATGGGCATCATGATTAAAGGTAACGGCGCCTTTAACTTTGCCTGTTTTTTTAATAGTGACCATCTGCGCTGCGAAGGTAACGGATGATATAAAAATTATGACTGCTCCCAGCGTGATAAACTTTTTGTTCATTGATCATCTCCTTAAAAACATTAAATTTAGGGTCATTAAAGTAATTTTAAACTCAGCAGTCAAGTGAGATTTAAATTTATAATCAATTCTCCTTTTTAGCATTTGGTAATAAATTTTGCTGAAAAAAAGTAATAATATAGATTAAAAAATGGTTTATGATAAAAAAAATTACTTGAAAATAATCATGTATCATCAATTATTCGTCACATTATGCGAGCGTGGTGGAACTGGCAGACACGCTAGACTTAGGATCTAGTGCCGTAAGGCGTGGGGGTTCAAGTCCCTTCGCTCGCACAGGAAAAAATATTGCGGGAATAACTCAGTGGTAGAGTGCAACCTTGCCAAGGTTGACGTCGCGGGTTCGAATCCCGTTTCCCGCTCATAAAAAAGGCATTCATGAACATAATGAATGCCTTTTTTTTCTTCTAATTGCAAAGACAGGCAAAAAATGTTTGACGACCAACATCATGATCAATTTATTGATACAAATATTCTCCCTTTTATATACAGGTGCACGATTATTGGTGAATATAATAGTGATCTTTCCAGTAAAATAAAATATTTCATTGCTGTTTTTGTATTTTTAAAATCATATAAATTGAGAGGGGTATGCCATTGAATATAACTGACAAAAAACTGGAAAACGCCAGCATGGAACTTCAAATTGAAGTGCCGCAGGAGCGTGTTGAAATCGAATATAAAGCTGTTTATGATAAGCTCAAGCGAAGCGTTACGATTGACGGTTTCAGAAAAGGCAAGGCCCCTCTGCATCTTGTGGAAGCCAGATACAATGAATATGCTGATCAGGAGGTTGCTGAAAATATAGTGAAAAGCGCTTTTCTTGACGCCGTTACGGAAAAGCAGCTGACTCCTATTGCTGAACCTGTTTTTGATTATGACGGAATTAAACGGGGAGAAAGTTTTACCTTTAAAGCTGTTTTTGATATGCCACCAAAGGTTGAACTGGGTAAATACCGGGAATTACCTGTTGAAGAAAGAGCCTGTAACATTGAGAATGAGGATATAGAAAAGGAAATTGATGCGATGCGCGACCAGTATGCGGTCGTGACGAAAAAAGAAGAAGCCGGTACCGAAGTCATAAAGGGTGACCTGGTTAAAATACAGATGAAGCGCCTTGATATTGCTGATACATCAGATCAGGCTGAGGAAAGTGTTAAAGAATATTCAATAATAATTGGAAGGGTGAAGCAGGATTCCATTCTTGATGACCAGATAATCGGTATGAAAGCCGGTGAAGAAAAGAGCATTGAGGTTAAGTACCCGAAAGAATACTATATTAAAGACCTGGCAGGACAGAAGGCCCGGTATTCGGTCACGGTTGTCGAAATAAATGATCGCGCGCTGCCTGAGCTCAATGATGAATTTGCTCAAAAAGTCGGTTATGAATCCATGGAGGATTTCCGCACAAAGACCAGGGATTATATTGAAAAATTTGTAGCAAATAAATGCGGCGGTGAATCAAAATCGGAAATTATAAAAATGGTTATTGAAAACAGCTCATTTGAAATACCTGAATCAGTTATTGTCAATGAAATGTACGATCTTTTTATAAGGACGCAGCAGCGTTTTGGCAATAAATCGGAATCGATTGACGAGTTTGCAACTGCAATGGGGATCAATGCCGATGAATTCAGGTCTCAACTCAGGGAAGAGGCGCTGTATTCGGTTAAAAAATCTTTGATCCTGTATGAAATAGCGCGAAAAGAGGAACTGTCAGTAACAGAAGAGATGTTTAAGGATTTTGTTAAGACATATTCAGAGAGATCTTCAATGCCTGTTGAAGAAGTGGAGAGAATAATAGAAGAAAACAAATCCAGGGAAAACATCGAAAACGAGTTGCTTCTGAACAGTTCTATCGAGTTTCTGTATACGAATGCTAAAATTAAAAAACAGAAACCGGTAAGCTTTGAAGAATTTATCAATAAAAATCCGCTTCAGTAACTCTAAGTTTCATAAATTCATGATGCCTTTATCGTGATACAGGGCAGGTGTATTGTTATTCCATAAAAGAGTTTTCCTGGACTGCAATAAATTCATAAGTAACATTATTTGCTTGCTAAATAATAGATTACTCGATATATTAAATTTATGGTATTTAAGGAAATGCTTAAATTACAAAAATTGCCTGCATGAGATAAAATCATAGGCGAAGCCAATGTGAATGCCGAAATAATTTATAGACTATAGTTTGGGTAATCGAATTGAGTGAGGAGTGTACTATGAGTTTGGTTCCAATTGTCGTTGAACAGACGAGCAGAGGGGAAAGATCGTATGATATTTATTCAAGGCTGTTAAAGGACAGAATTATTTTTCTTGGAGAGGCGGTGGATGACCATATTTCCAGCCTTGTTATCGCCCAGATGCTTTTTCTTGAAGCTGAAGACCCTGATAAAGATATCTACCTTTATATTAACTCGCCGGGCGGGGTTGTAACTTCAGGCCTGGCAATATACGATACCATGCAGTACATCAAGCCCGATGTGGCGACCATCTGCCTCGGCCAGGCTGCGTCAATGGGTTCCCTGCTTCTTGCTGCAGGAGCCAAGGGCAAACGTTCAGCACTGCCTAACTCGCGAATCATGATCCACCAGCCCTCTGGCGGGTTTCAGGGGCAGGCTTCAGATATTCTTATTCACGCAAATGAAATCGTTAAAATTAAAAATAAGTTGAATGAAATATATTCTTTACACACCGGAAAACCTATTGAACAGATAGAAAAGGACATTGACAGGGATAACTTCATGTCAGCTCTTGATGCCAGGGATTACGGGCTGATTGACAAAGTAATTGAGCGTAAATCATAAGGAGTTTATATGGCATCAAAAAAGAAAGACGAACAAACCAAGCTTTTTTGTTCTTTTTGCGGAAAGAGCCAGGACACGGTAAAGAAGCTGGTCGCGGGACCGGATGTCTATATATGCGATGAATGTATTGAACTGTGTAATGAGATAATCGCTGAAGACAGTGATGAGCATCTTGACGGGAATTTCGGTAATCTTCCGAAGCCGGCAGACATTAAAAAGATACTGGATGAATACGTAATCGGTCAGGATCAGGCAAAGAAGATACTTTCGGTTGCGGTATATAATCACTATAAGCGGATTTTCGGAAATACTCATTTGAATAAAAACGATGTTGAGCTTGATAAAAGCAACATCCTCCTTACCGGGCCGACCGGTTCAGGTAAAACACTGCTCGCCCAGACTCTTGCGAAAATTCTTCATGTTCCCTTCGCGATTGTCGATGCTACCTCTTTGACCGAAGCCGGCTATGTGGGTGAAGACGTTGAAAACATCCTTCTCCGCCTTATCCAGAATGCCGATGGAGACGTGAAAAAGGCCGAAGTCGGAATCATTTATATTGATGAGATTGATAAGATTTCACGGAAGTCGGACAATCCATCCATAACCAGGGACGTTTCAGGCGAGGGAGTGCAGCAGGCTCTGCTCAAAATAATCGAGGGAACGCTGGCGAATGTCCCTCCCCAGGGCGGAAGGAAACATCCCCATCAGGAATTCATCACGATCAATACCAAAAACGTTTTATTCATTGCCGGCGGAGCGTTTGTCGGCCTTGATAAAATTATCAAGAACAGGATCGGGAATAAAACCCTTGGCTTCGGAGCGGATATCAAATCACAGAAAGAAATCAGTGATGAAAACGTTCTCAAGGAAGTGATTCCTGAAGATTTGATCAAGTATGGACTGATCCCGGAATTTGTGGGCCGGCTTCCTGTTGTGGCCGCCCTTGACCAGCTCGACATAGAGGCCCTGGTCAGAATTTTGCGTGAGCCCAAAAATGCCCTGATCAAACAATACAATAAGATTTTTTCATTCGAAAATGTCACTCTCGAGTTTACCGAGGGTGCCATTCGAGAGATTGCCAATATATCCAACGAGCGGGACACCGGTGCCAGGGGACTGCGCGCCGTGCTTGAAGAGTTGATGCTGGACCTGATGTTCGATATCCCCTCGCAGGATAAGATCAGCAAAGTGATAATCAATAAAGAAATGGTTCTTGGTTTGGACGGGCCCAAGATCATTTATAATGAAGAAGAAAAATCCGCCTGATCCGGGCGGACGGAGCTTTCCCCGGATGGAGACAGGGATGTCTGAATGGTGACCCGGTTGCGGAAAACCGGGTCCGATTATTCAGAAGTGATACAAGCAAGAGTAGTAACCATGAAAAAGCAAGTTAATTTCAGTAAATCATATCCTTTATTGCCCCTTCGTGACGTGGTCGTTTTCCCCTACATGGTCGTCCCTCTGTTCGTTGGCCGGGAGAAATCGGTTAACGCCCTTGACAGGGCCATGAAAGGGGACCGGCTTATTGTGCTGGTGACACAGAAAGATGCGCAGGTGAGCGTTCCTGAAAAGGATGAACTGTATTCAGTGGGAACCATCGCGGAAATTCTTCAGCTGCTCAAGCTTCCTGACGGAACGATCAAAGTCCTGGTTGAAGGGATATCCCGGGGATTTATCTATGATTTCGACGCGGTAAATGAGTACACCGAAGTAAAGATAAAGGACATTGAAAGGAACATTGAACCGGGTCCTGACAGCCTTGCATTGAAAAAGACGCTCCTTGATGCTTTCGAGAAGTACATCAAACTCAACAAGAAAGTTCCCAAAGAGGCCATAACGACCTCAGCAAGCATAGACGATCTTTCCCAGCTTTCAGACGTGATCGCGTCTCATGTCGAGATGAAGATCGAGTTCAAACAGCAGGTCCTGGATATCGGGAACCCTCTTGACCGGGTGAGCAAGCTGATCGAACTGATCAACGGTGAAATTGAAATCATGTACATTGAGAAAAAGATCCAGGGCCAGGTGCGCAAGCAGATGGAAAAGACCCAGAAGGAATATTATCTCAATGAGCAGATGAAAGTGATCAAGAAGGAACTCGGCCAGAACGATGGCGAAGTTGACGAGATTGAATCACTGAAGAAGTCGGTTGAAGACGCCAGGATGAGCACTGAAGCCAGGACCAAGGCCCTGCAGGAGATAAAGCGTCTTGAAAAAATGCCTCCCATGTCAGCAGAGTCCGCGGTGGTGAGAAATTATATCGAATGGCTCAGGGATGTCCCGTGGCATAAAAAAACAAAAGACAACAAGGACATCACCAAGGCCATGAATATTCTGAACGAAGACCATTACGGCCTTGAAGAAGTAAAAGAGAGAATAATAGAATATATTGCGGTCAGACAGCTTTCAAAAAAACTAAAAGGCCCCATCCTCTGTTTCGTCGGCCCTCCGGGTGTGGGTAAAACGTCACTGGGACGTTCAGTCGCGCGTTCCCTCGGGAGAAAGTTTATAAGGATGTCCCTTGGCGGAGTCAGGGACGAGGCTGAAATCAGGGGGCACCGCAGAACGTATGTGGGCGCTCTTCCGGGAAGGATCATCCAGATGATGAAAAAGGCGGGAACCGTCAACCCGGTTATCCTGCTTGACGAGATAGACAAAATGTCGACCGATTTCAGGGGTGACCCGTCATCCGCCCTTCTTGAAGTGCTCGACCCTGAACAGAATAACGCGTTTATCGATCACTACATGGAAGTCTCCTATAATCTTTCCGATGTAATGTTCATTACCACTGCCAATGTGCAGCACAAGATACCCTGGCCGCTTATGGACAGGATGGAAATTATCGAAATATCCAGCTACACTGAACCGGAAAAAATGAACATTGCGCTGGAATTTCTTGTTCCGAAACAGATTGAGGAGAACGGCCTGGTTCAGCACAATATCAATTTTTCTGAAGAGATGATGCTCTACACCATCAGACACTATACCAGGGAATCGGGTGTGCGTAATCTTGAACGGGTCATAGCCAAGGTCTGCCGCAAGGTCGCTCGCGAAGTAGTGCAGGAAGGCAGGGAATACCAGAAGGTGATCACGCGTGAAGTTCTCCACCAGTATCTGGGACCCATCAAGTTCAAATACGGCGTGAAAGAGGAGCACAGTGAAATCGGTCTTGCCAATGGCCTTGCCTGGACCGAGGTCGGCGGTGATATCCTGAATATTGAAGCGTCACTGATAAAAGGGAAGGGGAGCCTTACCCTGACCGGAAAACTCGGCGAGGTCATGCAGGAATCGGCACAGGCGGCCTTTACCTATGTCAGGGCCAATATGCAGTTTTTTACTATTGATGAGGAGCTCATAAGCAAATATGATGTTCACCTTCACGTACCTGAAGGGGCGATCCCCAAGGACGGCCCATCCGCGGGCATAACCATGGCGGTTGTCATTGCTTCGCTTCTCGGAGGGGTGGCCATCAGGCGGGACGTTGCCATGACCGGTGAAATTACCCTCAGGGGAAAAGTTCTGCCGATTGGAGGCCTGAAAGAAAAAGTTCTGGCCGCGCACCGGGCCGATATCAAGCACGTGATCATACCCAGGGAAAACGAAAAGGACCTTGAAAAAATACCTCCGTATGTAAAAGAGAAGATGGTTTTTCATCCAGTCAGCACCATGGAGGAAGTGCTGTTTCTCGCCCTGAAGAATCCCGAGAAGTTCTTCAAGGATCAGGTCAAGACCCGGGAGCTGTACAAGCGGTTGAAAGAAAGCATGGAAGACTGGAACATCTCCCTCACCGACCAGCTGAACGAGGAAAACACGGTCAAGATGTAGTAACGTATTTTATGTGATATCAATGAAGGGGCCGTCCAGAAAGGGCGGCCCTTTTTATGTGCAGAAAGTATTTTAATCCTTGGTAAACACGATGATCATCCGCGCTGAGTTCTGGTCGAAGAGTTCCTTCCTGAAATTCGCGTATATGGCTTTCACCGAAAAACCGCTTTCATTGAGAAAACGGGTTATTTCTGTTTTAGAGAAAGACCTCATGATATGCCGGTCCCTGATTATTTTTGAGACATTGCCGCCGGCCAGATCGTAGGTGTAATTGACTTCAACAACAGTCCGGTCCTGAAAAGGCAGCAGGCTGAATCCCCGCTTGCGGTCAATGACCAGGTCGTTGCATTTTGTCTGTGATACGCTGGCTGGCTCCTTCTTTTTGATTTTTTGGACCGGCAGGTTGTGCCAGATTTCGATGATTCCGGTCCCGCCGGGTTTCATGGCCCTCCAGATGTTCCACAGGACCTGTTCAAGGTCAGAGTCTTCAATCATGTAATTCATTGACCCGAAAAGAGAGAGGACCAGGTCGAATTCTTCGTAATAATCGAAATCCCTCATGTCAGACTGGATGAAGCTGATGTTTTCAGGGAAACGGTTCTGCGCAATTGCGAGCATCTCGGGGCTGATGTCCAGGCCGACGCAGCGGGCGCCGTTTTTACTCAATATGCCAAGGTGCTCGCCGGTTCCGCATCCTATGTCAAGAATGGATATATCGGAATTATTGATTCCGATCAATGATTTGATAAAGATGATATCGTCATTAATGTTTCGGTGGTGTTTTTCGATGGCGAAATAATATTCGGCGAGCTCGCTGTAAAGTTTCATTTAGATCAGTATCTCATGAAATTTTTCTTTAAAAGTTTTTCGTACCTCGTCCTCGATTTCACTGGTGTCTTCAAGAGTAAGGAGATGATCGACCAGCGCTTCGCATTCACTGATTTTAACGGAGCGGATGATCTTTTTAACCTGGTACATGTAGGTGGGGCTCATGGACAAATGCCTGAACCCGAGACCGAGTAGCACCATGGTGTACTGCGGTTCTCCTGCCATTTCTCCGCAAATGGAAATGGGCACGGAATTTTTTCTCGTTGTTTCAATCACGTTTTTCAGAAGCCGCAGCACCGCAATGTTGAGCGGATTGTACAGGTAGGCGATCTTTTCACTGATCCTGTCAACCGCGAGCACGTACTGGACAAGGTCATTGGTGCCGATTGAAAAGAAGTCGGCGTACTTTGACAGAAGGTCCGCGTTTATGATCGCGGACGGGACCTCGATCATGAGCCCGATGTCGATGTTTTCGTCATAGGGGACGCCTTCATGGTCGAGCTCTTTCATGGTTTCCTCAACGAAACCGCGGGCCTTTTTGAACTCTTCAACCGTGGTTATCATGGGAAACATTATTTTCACGTTGCCGAAATTGCTCGCGCGGAGGATCGCCCTGACCTGTATTTTAAAGAGGTCGATGTTTTCCAGGCTGAAACGGATCGCCCTGCACCCCAGGAAAGGGTTCCTTTCCTTGTACTCGCGCGTGTAAGCGTAGATCTTGTCACCGCCGACATCAATGGTCCTGATGGTCACCGGCATCGGATTGAAAAATTCAACAACCCTCTTATATTCCTTGAACTGCATGTCTTCATCAGGGAGCGAGCGGTTCAGGAACAGGAACTCGGACCTGAACAGGCCGATCCCCTGGGCCATGTGGTCCTTGATGATCTTTTTTTCTTCGGGAATTTCAATATTCCCGTAGATGAAAATGTCTTCGGAATCGAGGGTCTTGGCCGGCAGATTGGTCAGTTTTGAGAGTTCGAGTTCAAGTTTGTTGAATTCTTTCTGGGCCTTGCGGAATTCTCTCACCTCTTCATCAGTGGGGTCGATGATGATTTTACCGTGGATCGCGTCCACGATCACGGTGTCGCCGTTTTTCACCAGGGACGTGGTATTCAGGGTTCCCACAATGGCCGGTATTTCAAGGGCCCTGGCCATGATCGACGTATGAGATGTCTTTCCGCCTTTATCCGTGACAAAAGCGAGAATGAGGTTTTTGTTCATCAGCGCGGTTTCCGATGGCGTGAGATCGGATGCGAAAACGATCACTTCTTCCTTCAAATCCGAGAGGGAGGCGGTTGTGGTCTTCTGCAGATTGGCTATGAGCCGTTTACTGATATCGGAGAGATCGATAATGCGCTCCCTGATGTAATCGTCCTGTATTTTTCCCAGGCTGTTCACAAGGTCAAGGGAGATATCATTGATGATCCATTCAATGTTTCTTTTTTCCTGCCTGATTTTAATGCGGGCCTGCTCGTCGATTTGGGGGTCTTCCAGGACCATAAGGTGGCTGGTGAAAATGTCGGACATTTCCTTGGACAGATTGGTCGCTATCTGGGTCTGGATTGCCTGTATCTCTTTTTTTGTCTGTTCGAACGCCCTTTCATAACGGGCGAGTTCGTCTTCAATTTCATCATCCCTGAGCATGTATTTGGGAATAATGATTTTATTGCCCTGGAAAACAAAGGCCTTCCCGATCCGGATTCCCGGTGAAGCAATGATTCCGCGTGTTATTGTCTGTGACATGGTTCCTGGTCGTACTATTTAAGGATAATGGCATTAACAAACCACAAAGGGCGCGCTCTTGTCAAGATAAATAAGCCGTATACCTGTTTTTGGTTTCATGGGAAACGCAATGCATCAGGGATAAAAAGGAGGGTGCATGAGGCCTGTTGTTTCGTCAAGGCCGAACATGATGTTGGCGTTCTGGACCGCGTTTCCTGACTGCCCCTTGAGCAGGTTGTCGATAACACTGATGACGACCATCATCCCGGTGCGCGGGTCGATAAAGGGGCGTATTTTGCAGAAATTCGATCCCCTGACATCGGCACTCTGGGGGGATGTTTCGGTCACCATGACAAAGGGCCTGTCCCGGTAATAGTCCCGGTACAGATCGACCAGCGATTTCGTGGTACAGCCTTCTTTGAGTTCGCCGTACGCGGTGATCAGGATTCCCCTGTTGATGGGGACAATCTGGGGCACGAACAGAATTTTTTTCCCGCCCGGCCCGGCTGCGTTGAGGATGTTTTCAACCTCGACCAGATGCTGGTGCCTGCCCTCGCGGTAGGTGTTCATGTTTTCATAGCGCTGGGGATAGAAGTTCGCTTCACCGGGATTTTTGCCCGCGCCGGAAACGCCGGTTTTGCCGTCGCAGACGATCGTTTTTGAGGTGATGATTCCGGCGCTTACCGCGGGGAGCAGCGCGAGTATCATGCTTATGGCAAAACATCCGGGGTTGCCCACGATGCGGGCGTTTTTGATCCTGTCCGCGTACAGCTCGGGCAGGCCGTATACCGTATGGTCGAGCAGGGAGGCAGCCTTGTGGTCCTGGTCCATCCCTTTGTTCCCGGCATACACCGCGTAATCATCAGTCGTGAGGAACCTGAAGTCGCCGCTGAAATCTATGACCCGGATGTCTCGTTTGAAAAAATCGTCGATCAATGTCATGCCCGCCCGGTCAGGAGTCGAAAAGAAGGCGAGGTCGATATCCGCATAATCGACATCGGCGCTGTCACACACGGTCATGTCGCAGAAGCCGCGGAGATGGGGGAATACGTCCGAAATTTTTTTCCCGGTGTCCTTTCTGGCGACAAGCTGTTTTATTCTGAACTCAGGATGGCGCAGCAGAATTTCGATAAGACCCAGGCCCCCGAAGCCGGTGGCACCGATGATGGCGACGTTTTTCATGGTTCAGCCCCCTGAAAGCGTTGAATTTCCCTACTGTGGAAAATCATCCCCGTGAAGAGGTCAAGTAATATTTGTCCGCTTCGTCCTTTTTTACCGTGCCCATATCGATGAGCCGGTCAAGGTGTTTTTTCAGCATGCTCTTTTCCCAGAAGAGCACAAAGGTGGTCGGGTGAAGGCCGTAGATCAGCTTGCGCTGTGCCATGGCATTGATGGTCGCCGGCCCCTTTTTCAGGAAATTGATGATCCTCTTTTCGCGTTTGTAGATGCGCTCCTTGTACTCCATCAGGATGTCGTGGATGTTTTCGGTGATGATGGTGTTCACGTGGCCCGTGGCGAGTTTTTTCGGTTTGAACCCGTCGATCAGGTCCACTGACGCGGTGAATTCGTCGATGGTGGTGTCGGGCTCGCCGTACCAGGGCCCCACCCGTGACAGGCAGATGTCGCCGGTGAACATGAATTCCTCGTCAGGGAAATAGAACGAGCAGTGGCCCGACGTGTGGCCCGGAGTGTGAATGACCATTACTTTCGTCTTTCCGCAGTCGAACACGTCGCGGTCATTAAAGGTTCCGTGGACCGGCCAGGGCTCGAGCACCCGTTTCATCTTGCCGGTGAGGTTTTCGGCGTACTGCATGATGTCTTCGTCCATCAGCTCGCCCCATCCCCAGGTTGCCGTTGTCTTCATGGGGTCGCTCATGGCCTCTTTCTCAAGAGGGTGCGCCAGTATCTTCGCGCGCGTGAAATAGTCATTGCCGTTGATATGGTCGATGTGATGGTGTGAAATGAGCAGGATGTCTACTGAGGCCGGGTCAATCGATTTCATGATTTTCCCCGCGCCGCTGTCAATCGCGGTGCGTACCTCGTCGTCGATGATCATGCAGTTGCTGAACGTGAAGCCCTGTTCCGTGAAAATCATTGAAATGTGGTCGTTAATTACCTGAAACATATGATCGAACCTCTGGTTTTATTCCTCGCTGTATTCAGAATCGGGGGCCTCCGTGATGGTGAAGAAACGGCCGATATACAGATAGCGCCAGAACCGTGATTCCGAAGGGTTCTCTTTCAGGTCGAGCCCGGTTGCCTTGATGACCGACGGCAGCACGATCAGCGCGCCCGCGGTTGTGGCGATCATGGTCAGGGATGACAGTATTCCGAAGAGTATTATGGGTTTGAAGTTCGACATGGACAGGATCGAAAAACCCATGATCAGCGCGAGGGACGTGTAGATGATCGCCTTTCCCGAAACGGCAAGGATTTTCGCGATGGTCTCGTTGAGGCTGAAGTCGTGCTCCCGGTAATGCCTGAAGGTATTGAGAAAATGGATGGTGTCGTCCACGCCGATACCGATCGTGATCGAAGCGATGATCGCGGTGGCCGAGTCAAGGCGTATGCCGAACCATCCCATGATGCCGAAATTGATGATCACCGCGGTGCTCATGGGTATCATCGCCACGATTCCCGCCTTCCAGTTCTTGAAAAGAAGGACGATGATGAGCGACACCGCGATCAGGCTGAACAGGAGGCTCATGAGCTGGCCGGTGGTGATGTAGTCCGCGAGCTTGATGAGGATCGCCGGCTCGCCGGAAATGCGGTGCGAATAGCCCTGCGGCAGGTTTTCTTTGAGGTAACGGTCTATCCTGTCCTGGATGTACAGCAGGTCGCTGGTGCTGTGGTATTCCCGGAAGCCTTCCCATATCTTGGCGAAGATCATGGCCGTGCGGTGGTGGCGGTCGATATAGGCCTCGAAATCGTCTATCCGCCCGTCAGAGTCGGCGTCGTCGCCGGAATATATTTCCATGAAATCGAGCACGTCGACTTCCCTGTCCGGGACGCGGTAATACGCCGGGTCGTCGTTGTTGACCGCCATGTTCATGGTCTTGATCACGTCCGTGAACCCGTCCGTCCTTCCGATTGACAGATCGTCGTTCTCCTTTGCCATGAGCCAGCCGCGGACGCGGTCGATCGTGCGCAGGAAAGCCGGGTCGTACACGCCGTAGTCCCTTCCCGAATCGATGAGGATGCTCATCCCCGATGAGCCGCCGTATTTTTCACCGATCAGCCTGCTGCTCACCCTGATGAAGTCGTTCTCCTTGAAGAACGACATGAACGCGGTCTCGACCCTGAGCCTGAACATGCCGGCGACAGAAGCGATGAGTACCGCCAGCACAACCGCGATCACCGCGCGGTGGTGCCGGGTGGACAGCGCCGTGATCCTGGCGATGAAAGCGTCAATCGTGCTGGAGCTCTGGATCCTGGCAAGCAGGGCGTTGCTGCTCGCGCGTCCCTGCGGCATGAGCATCAGCGCGGCCGGGATTAGGGACGTGGCGATGAGCACCGCGAACAACACCCCCAGCGCGGAGAACAGGCCCCATTCCCGTATGCCGATGACCTGGTTCGTCATCAGTGAAAGAAACCCGAGAAGGGTTGTCAACCCCGCGAGGACCACCGTGGACGCGATATGCTCCATGGACCATTTGAGCCCTTTTCTTTTTCCTTTTTTATTGATGTAATCAAGGTCGATGTAGTACTGGTTCAGAATGTGGATCGAGTAGGAACTGCCCACCGCGACCAGAAGCACCGGCATCGAAATACCGACAATGGTCAGGCTTTTCCCGAGGAAGCCCATAAGGCCCATGGTCCACACATCCGTCATTACCAGGGTCATGAATGGCAGCAGCACTCCCCTGATCGAGCCGAAGTTCAGGAAAAACACGATGGCCACCATTAACAGGGTCAGCGGGAGGAAGGTATAGAAGTCTGACCGCATATAATCGTTCATCACCTTGTTCACGGTGGGGAACCCGTGCGGCGTCACGGTCATGGAGGTGTAGCTGGTCCCGATGTCCCATATTTCACGCGCGATCATGTCTTCCTGTTTCTTTTTGTTCGCCAGGTTGACCAGCACGCAGAAATCGGTTATGCGCCTGTCATTTGCCGAGTACAGTCCCCGTTCGAATGCCGGGTTCTTCGTCAGCCTTTTTTTGAAAGCTTCAATTTCGGCAGCGGTCGCGGGGATGATCCTTCTGCCCTGTTCATCCAGGGGGATGAGGTCAATCGAGCGCAGGGTGTCATCCTTCCCGCTGATGTCTTTTGCCGTGAGGGGAGAGAGTATCCGCTCGACAAGCAGCCTTTTCTTGATGTCCGCGGTACGCCTGATTTCACGGGTGAGCGCGGCCATCATCCTCCTGCTGTACCGGTCGCTTCCTTTATACAGCTTGTTCATGGCCCGGTTCAGGGCGCGCTGAAAACAGGGGTCGCCGCTGAAGTGTTCGAGCACCTGCTCCCGCGTTGTTTCAGGGGCGGTGATGCCTTCAAGCTTCGCCAGCCGCGCCGATTCGCGTCCTTCATCGTAGTCCTTGTATTCCTCAATGTCCGTGACCAGGTTGTCCGCTTCCCTGAGAAACGTTTCGGTCCAGATGTTTTCTGACGTGATGTTCATGATCACGAACTTGCCGATGTTGCCGTAGATGTCCTTTACCTTTTCGTAATAGAGGTATTCCGGGTCGCGCTGCGGCATCATGATGTCAACGGAATTGTCAAAGGTAAGCCGGGGTATGCCGGTTCCCATGATCACGGTTATGGCAATAAGTGCGAGAAGAATGCTTTTAGGATAGCGCTGGATAAAATCTATATATCGATTCATGGAGATTTTGCCTTATATCGCTTTACCCTGCTGCCGGGACATGAACAGGACCAGGGGAGTGTTCCGGTATGCGGTTTTCAAACAAACAGTCCGCACTATAAGGGTGAATTCCGTGACCGTCAATAAAAAAATGGTTTACAGTTTTTTTTATGGTCGATATGAAACAGGCTGGAGTTATCAATGAAATTCATAGCCGACTTTCACATCCATTCGCATTTTTCAATAGCGACCAGCAAGAACCTCGTTCCGGAGCACCTGGAATACTGGGCCAGGCTCAAGGGCATCAATGTTATCGGCACCGGGGACTGCGTGCACCCCGGATGGCTCGCTGAACTGAAAGAAAAGCTTGAACCCGCGGGCAACGGTTTTTACCGGCTGAAGAACGAGTACCGCCTCGAACAGTCCCGCAGGCTCACGGGTGAAAACATCCCCGACAAGGTTTTTTTTCAGCTTACGGGCGAGATCAGCAGCATCTATAAAAAGGACGGCAGGGTGCGGAAGGTCCACAACGTTATTGTCTGCCCTGACTTTGACTCGGTTGAGAAGATCCAGCGGCGGCTTGAAAAGGTCGGCAATATCCGTTCGGACGGAAGGCCCATACTCGGGCTTGATTCGAAATACCTCCTTGAAATGGTCCTTGAGTCGCATGAGCTTTCCGAGCTGATACCGGCCCATATCTGGACACCCTGGTTTTCCGTGCTGGGGTCGATGTCCGGTTTCGATTCCCTTGACGAATGCTACGAAGACCTGACCCGGCATATCCACGCGGTTGAAACCGGGCTTTCGTCAGACCCGCCCATGAACTGGGCCTGCAGCTTTCTTGACCGCTTCAAGCTCGTGTCGAACTCCGACGCGCATTCATCGGAGAAGCTGGGCCGCGAGGCGAACCTCTTTGACACCGAGCTTTCGTATGAGGGTGTCATGGGCTCTTTGCGCGGCGGCAGCGGCTTCCTGGGGACCATCGAGTTTTTTCCCCAGGAGGGCAAGTACCACTATGACGGGCACCGCAAGTGCGGCATACGGTGGACGCCCCTTGAAACCGCGCGGCACGGCGGCATCTGCCCGGTCTGCGGCAGGGCGGTCACCCGCGGCGTTCTGTACCGCGTTGCCCAGCTCGCTGACCGGAGCGACCCTGAGGCAATGCCCGACCGGAAGGAGTTCCATTCAATAACCCAGCTTCCTGACCTGCTCGCTGAAGTGCTGGGGCAGAAAAGCTCCACGAGTAAAAGCGTGAGGTCGCTGTACAACCGCATTATCGAAGACGTGGGCGCGGAATTTTACGTGCTGCTGTTCGCAGACCTGGCAGCGGTCGAAGAGGCCGCGGGCGACATGGTCGCTGAAGGCATCGGGCGCCTGCGCCAGGGCTCGGTAATGATCGAAGAAGGCTATGACGGCGAGTTCGGCAGGGTCAAGGTCTTTGCCGAGAACGAAAGAGGCGCGGCCGGGGGCCTGTTCAGCGCCGGGGCGCGGCCTGCGCCGGCCGCGTTGCAGCACGCTTCAGTGGATTTCGATGTGGCTGAATTCAGAAAGCTGCTGCGCGAAGGCAACCCGGCTGAACCTGCCATGCAATCGGGCGCATCGGCTCTCAATGAAAAGGGGGATGATTACCGCGCCGAAACGGACGGGCAGGAACTCAACCCCGCGCAGGAAAAGGCCGTTGCCTGTCCCGGGCCCTGCATGGTGCTTGCCGGGCCGGGCACGGGAAAGACCAGGATCCTCACCGAGAGGATCGGCCATCTCATGAAGCACGGCGCGCGGCCCGAAAACATCCTTGCCGTGACGTTCTCGAACAAGGCCGCTGAGGAGATCAGGTCCAGGATCGCCTGCGCCGACGGAGAGGGAAGCCCTGAGGTGATGACCTTTCACGCGCTGGGCCTTTCGGTGCTGAAGGAATACTTTGACCGCGCCGGAAGGGAAGTCGACTTTTACCTGGTTGACGACGATGAACGCAGGGAGATACTCTCCTCCCTTGTCCCCGCGCGCGAGGCGGCGCAGGCAATGCGGCTCGTGGAGTCGGTGAAAGAGGGAAGGGCGCCCGAAGCCGAAGGCGGCGCGCTGCTTACATCCTACAATAACGAACTGAAAAAGAGAAACGCGTTTGACCTGGCCGACCTGATCTATGAGCCGGTCGCGCTTTTCAAAAAGCATGACGACATCCTGTCCCGTTACCGTGAAAAATACCGCCATGTGCTGGTTGACGAGTTCCAGGACATCAACGCGCGCCAGTACGAGATGCTTGCCCTTCTGTGCCGCGGCAACGAAGCGGGCCTTTTCGTCATCGGCGACCCTGACCAGGCCATATACGGGTTCCGCGGGTCCGACCCCCGTTTCATCGAAAGCGCGGCCCGCGATTTTCCGGGCATCACGGACATCGAGCTGTCACGCAGCTACCGCTGCCCGGGACAGGTGCTCAGGGCCGGGGGCCAGGTGCTCCAGCGGGACGGGCTGCTTGAAGGCGCTTCCCATGAGATGAAAATAAACATTATCGAGACCGAGACCGAGCGCAGCGAGGCTGACTGGATCGCGGCAACGATCGAGTCGCTCCTCGGCGGCACGCGGTCCTTTTCGCGTGACAGCGGCATCACTGACGGTGTTTCATCGGAACACAACCTGGGCCTGTCGGACATTGCGGTGCTGTGCCGCTCGTCGTTCATGTTCGGTCCGCTGCGCGAGGCAATGGCGAACCACGGCATCCCCTGCCAGATCACCGAGACCACGCCTTTTTACCACCGGGAGCCGGTTGCCGGCCTTATAAAAAAGTTCAAGTCGCTGTATGTGCACAGCGGGGGGGAAGAGACCGGCGGCGCTGATCGGCAGGCCCTGGAGATGATGGAAGCGTACCGGCCGGTGATCGATGTTGTGCGGGTGCTTGTTCCGGTTCACGGTGTTGACGAGACCGATGCCGCCAGGATTTTCAGCATCGCCGAAAAATTCGGGGACAACTACGAGGATTTCTTCAGGGCCCTTGCCCTGCGCAGGGGCGTGGACGATTATGACGACCGGGCTGAAGCGGTCTCGATAATGACCCTCCACGCGTCCAAGGGCCTTGAGTTCGGGGCCGTATTTATTCCGGGGTGCGAAGAGGGAGTCATCCCCCTTGATCTCTTTGGCGAAAAAGGCGACGAGCACCGGCGCGAGGAAGAGCGCCTGCTGTATGTGGGCATGACGCGCACCATGTCGCTCCTGTACCTGACCCACGCGAAAAAACGGGCGTACCGGGGCAGGGTGCTGGTCCAGAAGCGCAGTCCCTTCGTTGACCGCATTGAAAAAGAGCTTGTGGAAAAGGGAAAAAGGGAAGCGCTGGCGCGCAAAGAAGATGACGGGCAGATGAAAATGTTTTAAGCGAACGCCTCCCTGCGTGAGCAACGGTCGCGGCCGTTCCCTGCGCCGGAATTATCTGAAAATATCAAGGAGCAATCATGATCCCAATTCTTAACACCATCAATTCCTGTGTGTGGGGCCTTCCCCTTATCGTGCTTCTGCTGGGGACCGGAATTTATCTCACCATCCGCCTCGGTGCGCTTCAGTTCAGAAAGCTTTTGCCTTCACTGTATCTCGCTTTGATAAAAAGAAAAGAATCAGGTCATGAAGCGGGCGACATCTCGCACTTCCAGGCCCTGATGACCGCGCTCGCGGCGACCGTGGGAACAGGAAACATCGCCGGCGTGGCAACCGCGATCGCCACCGGAGGGCCGGGCGCGCTCTTCTGGATGTGGGTCACCGGGTTTTTCGGCATGGCGACCAAGTACGGGGAGGCGGTCCTGGCGGTAAAATACCGCGAAGTTGACGCCCTTGGCACCATGAGCGGCGGGCCCATGTATTACATCGAAAAGGGCCTGAAGAGCAAACCGCTCGGCATGCTTTTCGCTTTTTTCGCGTCACTGGCCGCGTTCGGTATCGGGAACATGGTGCAGGCCAATTCGGTTGCGCAGGCGGTGCACGAGACATTCGGCGTGCCGAACTGGGTGACGGCCCTTGTCCTGGTGTGCGTGACCGCCCTGGTCATCATCGGGGGCATAAAAAACATCGCGAGGGCGACATCCGCCCTGGTCCCGGTTATGGTGATTTTCTACGTTGCCGCGTGCATCGTGATTCTGGCCCTGTATTGCGAGCGTGTTCCGGAAGCGTTTGAACTGATTTTTTATTACGCCTTTCATCCTTCTGCCGCTGCCGGGGGATTTCTCGGCGCGACGGTTATGATGACGATACGCATGGGCGTGGCCCGGGGGATTTTTTCAAACGAGTCGGGCCTGGGCAGCTCGCCGATTGCGGCCGCAGCGGCAAAGACCCGTGAACCGGTGCGCCAGGCCCTGGTTTCCATGACCCAGACCTTTATTGACACCATAGTTGTCTGCACCATGACCGGGCTGGTCATCCTGGTGACCGGCGTATGGAGCAGCGGCAAGACTGCGGCCGCCCTTACGGAGCATGCCTTCTCAACGGGCCTGCCGGGAAACTCCGGGGGCATCATTGTTACCATCGGGCTTGCATCTTTCGCCTATTCAACGATCCTCGGGTGGTCATATTACGGGGAGAAGGCTATCGAGTATCTCCTCGGTGAAAAATCCGTAAAGCCCTATCGCCTGCTCTGGGTCATGGCCATTATTCCCGGTGTTTTACTGAAACTTGACCTGGTCTGGACCGTTTCCGACATCATGAACGGCCTTATGGCGTTTCCCAACCTTATCGCCCTCATCGGCCTTTCCGGGGTGATCGCTGCCGAGACCTCCCGCTATTTCAGAGCGCGTGACACACAGTGAAATAAAAAAATAACAGCAACATTTTTATTGTTTCATTGATGAAGCTGTGGTATGATTCTATTCATGGGGCGACCATTAACCGGATGTTAGCCGGTTAATGGTCTTCTATCATGGTTAACTGCGGTGTTAGTTGTTTCATGATAATGAAAAAAACAATATCTTCTTCCGAGTTGAGAATCCTTCCGGATCAGGTAAAACTTCTTTATTCGAATTCATACGGCGGCATTCTCGGTGCTGTCGTACTGGGCCTGCTTCTTCCGGTTGTTTTATGGGGGCTTGTTCCCGAACAGCACCTCATTGCCTGGATGGTGCTGAATCTCATTTTTTCTCTTGTCCAGTTTGTCATGGTGAAAATATATCTCCATCGCTTTATTATCGTTCCCGACCACCGCTTCTGGGCCCGCCTGTTCATGGTCTGGATCGGCCTGTTCGGCCTTCTTATCGGGTCAGCGGGGATTTTTCTTTTTCCGGAAAAATCATTTATCGGGCAGGTCTTCATTTTTTTCAGTATGGGTTCCATGGCCGCTGGTTCAATCGGGACCATGGCCATCCGCATGGAGTCATTCGTTTCGTTCAGCATTAGCGTACTGTTCCCGATTTCAGCGAACTTTCTTTTCTTTTCAAGTGAATCCGGCGAAGCGGGCATGGCGATGGGGTTTCTGGGATTTCTTTTTTATTTCATCATGTTTATAACTGCCCGGCGCATGAATATCGCGATGAAATCATCCCTTATGCTGAAATACGAAAAAGAAGAAATGATCCAGGAGTTGAAATCATCCGAAGAAAAATTTGCCAAGGCGTTTACGACCAATGCGGTGATGATGGGAATCACCACGGTGGATGAAGGGATAGTCCTCGAAGTCAATGAAGGGGTGCTCAACCATTTCAGGGCAACCAGGGAAGAGGTTGTGGGAAGATCAATCTATGACATGAATATTTATGCCGAAATTGAACAGAGGGAAGTACTGAAAGAATTAATGACCAATGCTGAACAGCTCCGGGATTTCGAATTCATCTATAAACTGAGCAACGGTGAAACCAGGTACGGGATCGTGGCCATTAACAGGATTATGATCCAGAACAGGCCCTGTTTTTTATTCATGCTCACCGATATTACTGACAGAAAAAGGGCAGAGATGGCCCTGGTGGAAAGCAGGGACCGCGCTGAAGCAGCGACCCAGGCAAAATCAAATTTTCTCGCCAAAATGAGCCATGAAATCAGAACGCCGATGAACGCGATCATCGGCATGACGGAACTCGCCCTGATGACCCATGACGATGCTGAGCGCAACGATTATCTGGACAGTATCCGTGAGGCATCGGATGTTCTTCTTGCTGTTATCAATGACATTCTTGATTTTTCAAAAATTGAAGCGGGAAAAATCACCCTCGAGCTGCTTCCCTTTGACCTTTACGCTGCCCTGCAGGGGGTCGTGAAGGCCTTTTCATTCAAGGCCCAGGAGCGGGGGATAACGCTCAAACTGCTGATCGGTGAAGATGTCCCGCAATGGGTCATCAGCGACAAGACCCGGCTTCAACAGATATTGAACAATATTGTGAGCAATGCCCTGAAGTTTACTCCCCGCGGCGGAGTCACGGTTAAGGCCGAGCCGTATTTTGAAGACGCGGGTTCAGCAGGGGATGGCAAGGGGGTGGAGGTCCTCCTGTTCAGCATCACTGATACCGGTATCGGGATCCCGGCCGAAAGGCGTGAGGCGATTTTCGAGAGCTTCACCCAGGCAGAGTTGAGCATAACCAGGAAATACGGGGGCACCGGACTGGGCCTGGCGATCTGCCGGGAACTGCTTGAAATGATGGGCGGCAAAATATGGGTGACCAGTACCGAGGGGGTGGGGAGCACATTCTATTTCACGGTTCCGGTCAGGCAGTGCGCGGCAAAAGGTGTTGCGGTCCCCGGTGATGAAAGTGGCGATCATCCAGAGAAAACGAAAATATTCCAGAATCTTTCGATTCTTCTCGCTGAAGACAATAAAATCAATGCCAGGCTGGCCGAAGTGGTCCTGTCAAAGCTTGGCCACCGGGTCACTGTCGCAGTGGACGGCATGGAAGTCCTTGAAAAACTGGAAAAAGGGCGTTACGACATTATTTTCATGGATATTGAAATGCCGAAAATGAGCGGCATTGAGGCAACCCAGTGCATCCGAAACGGGCTTACCGGCGTTGAAAACGCTCAGATACCCATAATCGCCATGACGGCCCATGTGCTTGAAGAGGTGCATGACGAATGCCGAAAAGCCGGCATGGACCATATTATTTCCAAACCGGTGAGTATCGCGGACATCGGGCCCGCGATAAACCGGGTCATCGGGGGCGCAATCAAAGAGTGAATAACGCTGATCCCGGGTAATTCGTTTTTTTGGGGATGATGAAATTAATTGCGTGATTATAGCGTCCCGATTTCAGGTTTGAAGGGTATATTTTTTTAGGGAATAATTCACATAAGGAGCAGGACATGAAAGATAAGTCCTTTCGGGTTCTTGTTATTGATGATGAGGAAATGGTATCCATGATACTCAAGGATTTTCTTGAGGACCAGGGCTTCTCGGTCGTGACCATTGACCGCGGAAATGACGGCCTTGACCTGGTACGAAAAGAAAAATTTGACGCGGCCATCATTGATATGAGGCTCCCTGACATGGACGGCGATGTTTTTATCATTCGGTGCAATGAAATACAGCCGGGCATCAAGTATTTTATTCATACCGGCTCGTTGGATTACCGTATTTCCGAAGATTTGAAACAGATCGGAATGAAAGACAATTCCATTCTCTACAAACCCGTTTCTGACATGAATTCCATAACCAGGGCCATCCTGGAATCGCTCAGTCCCTGATAACGTCCGTGTTTTATTCATTTATCAGTAATGCCGGTGATATTAGTTGACACTGAAACCAAATGACACTATGCTGCCCTGATGGAAGTAATGGGACCGTTACACTGTTACAGGAGGCCGGGGATCCGTGCGTGGCCCCTTTTATTTCTGGCGCTGTGTTTGTTTTTCCCGTGCGGCTGCAGGGAGGGCGTGTCCCGCGACCCGAACGCTCTTTATGCTCATCTCGGGGCCGAGCCCGATACGCTGAACCCGGTAATTTCCAGTGATGCATATTCCGCCACGATAAACAGTCACATCTATGAAACCCTCCTCGACATGGACCTTGACACCCTGGACCGCAAGGCCGACCTCGCAGAGAGATGGGAAATTTCTCCTGACCGCAGACGGTACCGTTTTTATCTGAAAAAGGGCGTGCTCTGGAATGACGGTGTCGAGTTCACCGCGGACGATGTGGTGTACTCCTTTAACGTCATCAAGGACCCGAAAACCGCCAACGCGCACCGCAAGGTCAATTACCTTGACATTGTGTCCGTGAAAAAAGTTGACCGGTATACCGTTGACTTCATCTATGCAAAGGAATATTATCTGGGGCTTGAGATATGCGGGGGGATGACGATAGTGCCCCGGCATATATTCGACAACAATACCGATATCAATACTCACGCGAACAACCGCTTTCCCGTGGGTACCGGCCCCTACACGTTTACCGAATGGGTCACCGGAAGCAGGATCGTGCTTGGCCGCAATGAGCTGTACCGTGAAAAGAAACCCGAAATAAAACGCATCGTTTACAAGATCGTGCCCGAGGCAAGCGTGGCGCTCCAGATGCTCAAAAAGGGCGACCTCGACTACATGGGGGTCAGGCCCATACAGTGGATACGCCAGACCGTATCAGGCAAATTTACGCAGGGCTATTACAAGTTCCAGTACTTTACGCCCAATTACAGCTACATCGGATGGAACGCCCGCAATGAACTTTTTGCCGATTACCGCGTCAGGCAGGCCCTGTCTCACCTGATCAATCTTGACGCCATTCTCGAGAAACTTCTGTTCGGCCTGGGCAAAAGGGTCGCGGGCACTTTTTATCTGTATGGCAAAAACTATAACAAAAACCTGGAACCCATGAAGTACGACCCGCAAAAAGCGGCAGAGCTTTTACGTCAGGCCGGATGGGCTGATGAGGACAATGACGGCGTACTGGAAAAAAACGGCAAGAAGTTTTCTTTCACCTTCACCATATCATCAGGAAGCAAATTCGCCGAAAGGCTCGGCACGATCATGAAAGAGGACTTCCGCAAGGCCGGGATCGCTATGGAAATAAACCGCTTTGAATGGGCCGTTTTTAGTCAGAAGCTGATTAAACGGGACTTTGACGCCGTGACCCTGAGCTGGAGCCTGGGATATAATGAAGACCCGTACGACCTGTGGCACTCGAGCCAGGTACAGGCCGGTTTTAATTTTGTGGGTTTTCGGGACAGCGAGGCCGATTTAATTATGGAGCGGGGGCGGCGCGAGTTCAACACCCCGGCAAGGACCAGGCTTTTTCGGCGCCTTGAGGAAATACTGTACCGGGAACAGCCCTACACGTTCATGTTCTGCTCCCCGGCCCTGGTGGTGGTGAGCAGGAAATTTGACAATGTCGTGGTGCATAAAGCGGGCCTTGACATTGAAGAGTGGAAATTCAGGGAGAACCAATGAAGCGGTATATCGTTAAACGGCTTCTGCTCATGCTGCCGACCTTTATCGGCATCACCCTCATCACGTATTTTATTGTCAGGTACACGCCGGGGGACTACACGAGCCTGCGCCTTGACATGCAGATGGGCCTGAAAACAACCGCCGCCTCTCAGGATATCCTCGAGCAGGAGAGGAAGCTTTTCGGCCTGGACAAGCCGTGGTACCGGGGATACGCTGAATGGCTCGGAAAATTCTGTGTTCTTGATTTCGGCACCTCCCGTAAAGACGGCCGGCCCGTGTCTGAACGCATCGGCGACGCGCTGCCCATAACCCTGGCGTTGAACATAATTACCATCGTGATCGTGTATATCATTTCCATACCCATGGGAATAGCGGCGTCGGTCAGGCGCGACTCGCTGTTTGACCGGCTGTCGAGCCTTGTCCTTTTCGTGCTGTACTCGCTGCCGACGTTCTGGATCGCGCTGCTTCTGCTGCTGTACCTGGGAAGCGGCGAGTATCTGAACCTCTTCCCTCTCGGCGGGATACAGTCAGATTATGCCGCCGGGGCCGGCCTGCTCGCCAGAATCGGTGACGTCGCGTGGCACCTTGTCCTGCCGGTGGTGACCCTGACCTACGGGAGCTTCGCGTTCCTTTCACGCTACGCCAGGGCGAACATGCTTGAGGTGATCAACCAGCAGTATATAACGACCGCCCGCTCGAAAGGGCTTTCCGAGGCAAAAGTCATCTTTGTGCACGCGTTCAGGAATTCGCTGATCCCGCTCGTGACCCTGATGGCCTCCCTTCTGCCCGGCCTGCTGGGGGGAAGCGTAATTGTCGAATCGATTTTTTCAATCCCCGGAATGGGGATGCTCGCCTTTGAAGCGATACTGGCGCGGGACATTCCGGTGATCATGGCCATCGCCGCGATCTCGGCGTTTCTTACCCTGCTGGGCATACTCATCGCTGACCTCATGTACGCCCTGATCGATCCCCGGATACGGCTGGAGGCGCGGCTGTGAGAAAGGGGTTCTGGTACAACGCCTGGAAGGAGCTCAGGAAAAACCGTTTCGCTGTTGCCGGCCTTGTCGTGGTCAGCCTTCTTTTCTTCGTGGCAATTTTTGCGCCCCTCATAGCCAATAACCGTCCGTATGTTTACTGCACTGATGGTAAAACATATTTCCCGATTTTTTATGATTACCCCGAACTCAGGGACGCCGATTTTAAAAGTAAGGACTGCGCCGGATTTAAGCTCTTCCCTCCGATTGCCTATTCGTATTCGGAGTACGACCTGGACTACATCGTGCTTCCGCCCGGCCCGGAACACCTGCTGGGCACTGACGAGCAGGGCAGGGACCTTGCCGCGCGGATGATTTACGGCACCCGGGTGTCGATCCTGATAGGGTTTATCGCGGTCGCCCTGTATGTCTTTATCGGAATCGTGATCGGCTCCATCGCGGGATATTACGGCGGATGGATCGACCTGGTCATTTCGCGGTTCATAGAAATGATCATGTGCTTTCCCACGTTCTTTTTGATCCTGACGATTCTTGCGCTGTGGGGGCCGAGCCTGGCGAGCGTCATGATCGTGATCGGGATAACCGGGTGGACGGGCATCGCGAGGATCGTCCGGGGCGAATTCATGAGGCTCAAGGAGAGCGACTATGTCGTCGCCGCACGGGCGCTGGGCGCGGGTGACCTGCGCATCATCGTCCGCCACGTGCTTCCCAATTCGCTCGCGCCGGTACTGGTCTCGGCAACGTTCGGCATCGCGTCAACAATACTCATCGAGTCGTCACTGAGCTTTCTCGGCTTCGGCGTGCAGCCGCCCACACCCAGCTGGGGCGATATACTTTCCCAGTCAAGGGATTTCATGGACTTCGCCTGGTGGCTGACCCTGATCCCGGGTTTCGCCATATTCATAACAATAACCGCCTATAACCTTCTGGGAGAAGGGCTCCAGGACGCCCTTGATCCGAAATCATCAGGGAGGAAATAAGCCATGCGTTTTTTTCAGCGGGGATGTTTTATCGCGCTTGCCGTTGTCTCTCTGATAACGTCCTGCACGATTTTTGAACCGACAACACCCCAGCTCATTGACCTGCTCCCCAGGGAAACCGATACTCCCGGATGGCTCGTCCGCAATCGCGAACTTCTGCTGCCCGAACAGATGACCGACGATAACCGGATATATGCCCTCTTCAATGCCGAGAAGTGCGCCAGGGCCTTTTTTTACAGCCTTGCCGATGAGCGGTTAACCCTGATGGTGGAAATAATAAAGTTCCCGACACCGTTTCACTGTTTCGGCCTTTTCAGCTTCGAGCGGGGTTTCGACACTCCTTTTATTGAGTCCGCCGAGGATTCTTACCTCACCCAGAAGGGCATGTTCGTATGGAAGGGAGATTATTATGTAAAAGTCACCTCAACGGAAAATACGCTTCCAACAAAAGAATTCCGTGTTTTCGGCTCAATCGCTTCAGGAAACATCAGCAGCCTGGCAAGCAGGGTGAAACTCCCTCCGCATGTATACACTTTTTCTGACAATTATTCGACAAAAGACCTGGTCTACTACATCCAGGGGCACCGGCTGCTCCCCGGTTCAGAAAAAGTTTTTGTCCGCAAGAAAGTGATCTTTGACGAACAGCGCTATGTTTTTTTTGTCAGGTATGACTCGTCACTGGCTGCGACGGAAGGCTATGTCAAGATCCTTAACAGCGCGTCACCCGGCTTCATTATGGCAAAGGAAGGCGATCTGCAGATGAATTTCAGGAAGGGTGACGGCAAGCGGTATGTTTTTTTGTCGATCCACCGGGAATATCTTTTTGGCGTGCTCAATGCCGAAGACACGGCGAACGGTCAGCGCATAATGGTCAAGCTTGATAAGGAACTCGCGGATTATTACAAATAACTTCATCAAGGTGCCGGCCATATTCATGGTGGACATATCGTGCTCATATGTGTATCATTATTACAATGCAGGGTAATACATACAGGCGGTTCGGTGAATGAACATTGAAGAGATCATAAACAGCGCTTTAACCAGGCTCAACCAGGACCAGGAACTGAGGCGTCTGGCACTGCTGGAGCTGATTTATAAAAATATCGACAGCCTGATAGATAATTCATCATCGTGGTTTGGCGAGAACGTTCCCCGTGAATTCAAAAAAGTCATCCAGTCTCTTATGGTCATATCAACTTCGTTCCTCGGTGAGGAATACGATTTCAGGGAGATGATCTTCGATGACCCGGTGGAAGAGGTGAAGGTCAAACTGCTCATCAGTGAAATCGTGCGGGAGATGTGTTCGATCGATGAAAACAAGAACTTTAACCTGGAAGATGAAAACGGCGATCCGGTAGTTATTTCTTCACGAAAGAAACTGAAAAATTCCCTTATAAGCATTTTTCTGGCTTTCATGGTTTTTATGGACAGGGATTCACGCTGCGTCATTACGGTCAGGGAAAATAAATCTTCAGTGGTACTTTCCCTCGTTTTCAGCGATCTGTTAACATCATTTCCCGGTGTTGACCGCATGCAAAAAGCGTTTTTTCCGTATTTTTTCAATAATGATTACCGGATCGGGATCGGCATCGATTTTTCCCTGTATATGCTGAGAAATATCGGATCAGTGGTAAAATTTTCGCCGACGACTTACGGCGAAACCGGCGCGAGCATTGATATTGTTTTCCCGTCTCTCGAATTTCAGGATATCCTCAATGAAATACGAAACAATCAGTCACCTGAAGTGAAGGTGAAAAGGGAGGGCCTGGTGCACCTGATGACTGATGACATTACTCTTGAGATGGTGATCGGGGAAATGCTGAATGAAAACGGTTACCGCATTAATAAAATCGGCCTTCCACTCTCCGAGCAGGTCTGTGCGGAAGCATCCAAGGCGGTCATCATTGACTACACCTCTCTGGTCCAGAAAGAAATAAGCCCTTCGCGGTTCAGGGAAATTTTTTCCTGGTGCCCGAAAATAATTCTCATCCATGGGGCTGAATCCCCGGAGTCGCTGCATGAGTATGTCGGGCCTGCGGTGATCCCCCTGATCAAGCCCTTTAACCTGGAACGTATTATCCAGTCCCTTGAAGCGGACCAGAAATCCGGGAACGGAGACCATAAAATAAAAAAAGGTGATTAAACCCGGTGTATTATTTTATCGGTGACATACATGGTTATTATGACAAGCTTCTTTCCTTGATGAAAAAGATTGAAAAGGAACTTCATGAAAACGATGTCCTTGTTTTCCTCGGGGACTATATTGACCGCGGCGGATCTTCCTATGAGGTGATTGATTACCTGATTTCGATCTCGAAGAAACATCAGTCTGTTTTTCTGAAAGGCAATCATGAGGACATGCTGATGCGGTATCTCAAAGGGGAGGACCTCAGGGACATTTATCTCATCAACGGCGGCCAGGAAACAATCAACAGTTACCGTAAAAAAGGCGGAGTTTTCAGGATTCCCGCCCACCATTCTGATTTTTATAATAGTCTTTTTCTTTATTATGAGGGGGATGATTTTATTGCTGTTCATGCCGGGCTTGATCCGAAAATAAATAATATAGATGAACAGAACGAGAAAGACTTGCTGTGGATAAGGGACGCCTTTTTCAGGGCATCCAAAAGATGGGAAAAAACCGTTATCTTCGGCCACACGCCGACGTCCCTTTTTCATAAATACGGTGAAGTCATCTTTGATGAAGAAAGAAATATCATTGCCGTGGATTCCGGCGTGATTTACGGAGGGCCGATTTCAGCGGTTCGCCTGCCCGACCGGCGGGTGTTCCAGTCATGAATTGCCCTGCGGTCATGAAGGGGAAAGGAGACGATACATGGGGTTCATTAATCGCCAGACCGGGCTTGCACTGCTGCTCGCCGTTATTATTGCCGGGGGCCATGCCGCCGCCGAGTACCTGATTATCGGCAAGGTCGAGGCAAAACGGAAGCGCAACAGGATTACGGTGCTCTTTGACGAAAAGCCCCGGCTCCAGTCGTACCTCATCGTCAGAAACGGGACCGCGCTGGGCTCGGTTGATGTCCTTTCGGTAATGCCTTTGAAAAAGGACGGTTCATCCGCAAGGGCCGAGTGTGTTTACACCCTCAATGAAGGGATCACGGATGATTATCTGAAAGCGGGCGATGAAATCGCTTTTGTCGCGGGCAGCCCCCGGTTTATCCGTGATTTTCCTGCGGAGCAAACCGGTGAAAATATTGTGTACAAAAAAATCATTGTCTCGCAACGGGACGGCCGTGAGATGGTCCTGATCCCTGAGGGTAAATTTTATTTCGGCAGCAACCAGGGCGACAGGGACGAATATCCTCAGCAGGTTGTTTTTTTGAATGACTTCTATATTGACCGCTATGAAGTATCGAACCGGGACTATTACCGGTATATTATCGCGACCCGCGCCCCGGCGCCGCGTTCATGGGACACGGGCGTATTCCGGGAAGAATCCGGGTCACTGCCGGTACTGGTGACGTATAAAGAGGCGCTTTCATATGCCCGTTGGGCTGACAAGGCCCTTCCTCTTGAAGAACAGTGGGAAAAGGCCGCGCGCGGGATGTTCGCTCAGGGGGATGAGGGGGCCGTGCCGCGGTTATATCCCTGGGAAGGAGAATACAATCCAGAAAAGCTCAATGCCGCTGAATTGTGGTCATCTGAAGAAACCGGTAAAAGTATAAAAATACGGTATACCGTTAATTCAAAAACACTGCTTCCGGTTGATTCTTTTTCTGACGGGGCCTCGCCTTACGGAGTGTTCAACATGTCCGGCAACGCCATGGAATGGACTTCTTCATGGTACCGCCCGTACAAGGGCAACAGCAAGATTAACGGCAGGTACGGGACCCAGTATAAAGTGCTCAGGGGAGGGGATTACTGCAGCAACTGGTATAAGGTGAGGGTCACCAACAGGGAAATCGGGGGCGCACCCAATCTTTACCAGGATTTTGTTGCCGGATTCCGTTGTGTCAGGGAAGCCAGGGTCACGGACAGGGAAGAACAGCCATAGATAAAATAGTAATCTTGTTCAATCAATATCCCGAAGAATAGTATAGAAGATTATTTTTTTATTTTGACATCCGTTAAGCAGTATATCACTGTATGGACGCCATGAGTATAAGGGAGCATCCAGGTCAGGCAGGGGATGATTTCCTGATAATTATATAAAACAGGGAAAAGAGATGAGATTCTTCTATTTTATTGCCAGAAACATCAGTTATACCTTCGCCGTTTCTTTTTATACGGTATTATTCGGCTGGCTGGTGGGTATTTTCGGTATTCTCATGGGAAGCTCATTTATCTATTTTTCCTATGAAAGGCTCGTATTCTGGGTTATTCGCCTGTCCACGCCTCCAATACTGATTGCCTCACTGGGACATTTACTGGTCTTTGGTATGCTGACACCGCTCGGAATTCCCGCGTTGATGCCGGTACACCGGTATCTTAACAATGCCTTTAAAAAGAGTGGAGAAGGCGAGACCGATGAATTGCAACGGCTGTATGGCGTGTTTTCGGATTTTCCGCTTCATAATTTGATCCACTCCCTTTTCTGGATTTTATTTATCGCGGTTTTTCTTATTTTTTCAGGTTATTATCACCACCGGATTCTCGGTTCGATTTCCCTGGATGAGTTAAAGGCACTGTATAAAATACTTGTTCTGGCCATTCTTTTTATCATGATCCTGTACGGCATGTCGAGCTATCTTCTGACCGAAACATTAACGAACAACGAGAGGACCTTCTATTATAACCAGCTGTTGCGTAACGGGCTCAGCGTTAAACCACGGGCCCTGATCGGCATCCAGGTCAAATTCGGTTTTTTTCTCATACTCCTGATAATCATACTCCTTACTTTTGCCGCGCTTCTTGAAAAAGGCACGTTTCATGAATTCGGCCTGAGTATTATGATCCTGTATTTTTTCATATCTGTTTTGGCCGCTCTTATTCTTCTTCGCATTACGACCAGTTCTATCCTGAATATTCTGAGCGATATGGGAAGGGTAACCAAGGAAATAGCTTCAGGGGGAAAAGCGGGGTTCAAATACCTGTCCCTTGAAAAGGAAATCGTCTCTATTGAGCAGGCCCTCATGGACATGGCGCGGGAGATGGATGAACACCGCCGCAACCTCGAGATAAAAGTTGAGCAGCGTACGGTTGAGCTGCAGAGCGCTCTCGCGGACCTTAAAGTGCGTGACGATCAGATCCAGAAGCAGCTCGATATGGCAAGCGTCATCCAGCGCAGTATTCTTCCCGGAAACATTGAAGACTGGAACGAATTGAAGTTCGCGGTGAGATATATCGCGATGGAAAAGATCGGCGGCGACTTTTATGACGTGCACCAGCTTAAAGGAGAAAAGCTGGGCGTCATGATCGCGGACGTTTCCGGCCACGGCATCCCGGCTGCGCTTGTTACCACCATGGCAAAGATCTTTTTTGGCAATGCCGGCATCAAATATGATTCGCCGCGAAGGATATTCCAGGAGGTGAACCAGAGTATTCTTGACCACGTTCGTACCCAGGACTACATGACCTGCTTCATGGTTGTTGTTGACGATGAGTACAATGTGGTCTATTCCAACGCGAGCCACCAGAAGGCCATTCTTCTGAAAACCGAATTGGGTGAAGTTGAACTCCTTGATACCAACGGTCTTTTTATCGGTGCCATTGAAGAGGCGCGTGATTCATATGAAGAAAAAATGGTAAAGCTCGCTTATGGAGACCGGATTATCCTGTATACTGACGGTATTCCCGAGGCCATCAATGCCGAAAGGAATGAGTACTCGAATAAACGTCTTGAAAAAACCGTGTTCCAGCACCGGAACCTTCCTCTGGAAGATTTTTGTGACGCAATAATTGAAGACCTGGAAAACCATATCGGCAGCGCGAGCGTTGAGGATGACATCACGCTCCTGGTAATCGAGCTTTCCAGGGACGAGGCCGTAAGCATCATCAAGGATTCGAAACATCTGGTGAATTCGCATAAATACTATGAGGCAATTGAGGCCCTTGAAAAGGGGCTGGTGCAGTATCCGGAAAATCAGAAGATACTGTATAACCTGGGAAAAAATTATTTCAGGGTAAACAATTACAGCAGGGCGGTTGCCGTAATTGAGAAATATCTTGAGAAGGACAGGAGGAACAAGTACGCTTTCTACCTGTGCGGCGCTTCATATTATCAAATGATGGATTACAACAATGCGGTCGACTTTTTTGACCGCGCGCTGGATCTTGACGGGAACTTTTCGAATGCGCTGTTTGCCCTGGGAATGGCCTATAAGAAAAAGGGAGATATTGAGAATGCAGTAAAAACTTTTGAGCGCGTAATCAATATAGACCCTGACAACAAGATGGCCCTTTATGAGATCAAGGAGATCCGTGAAGGGAAGAAATAGCGGCCCGGCGCAATTAACTGCCTGAAAACAATCATCGGGAACCGGGAGAGCGGACAACCCCGGCCCCGATGCTGCTCACCCAATTGTTACTTTCTGTTTAAAATCTGCTTCATGACCGTGTCCTTATCAATGTTTTTCGTGCAGAAGAACCAGTCGTGGCATGTCATGCTTTCCTTCCCGTCCATTCTGTCCTTCGCGGCACCGCATGATCCCGCGGGAGGGACGATAACGTCGTCGCCGGGCTGCCAGTCAGCCGGGGTGGCCACCTCGAATGCGTCCGCGGTCTGAAGCGCGATGAGCGCCCGGTACAACTCGTCGAAGTTTCTTCCCAGGCTCAGCGGGTAATAGATTATTGTCCGGATGATCCCCTTTGGGTCGATGATAAAAACCGCCCTTACCGCCTTGGTCGAACTTTCGCCCGGCTGGATCATCCCGTACTTCCTGGCGACTTCCATGGTGATGTCTTCGATCAGGGGAAATTTGACCTCGACGTTTTTCATCCCCCTGTATTCTATTTTTTCCTTGATGGTCCTGAGCCATGCTATGTGGCTGTACAGGCCGTCAACCGAAAGCCCCACGAGCTTGCAGTTGGCTTCCGAGAATTTATTTTCAAGGCTGGCGAAGGTCATGAACTCGCTGGTGCATACCGGCGTGAAGTCTGCGGGATGGCTGAAGAGTATCACCCAGCTGCCCGAATACTGGTCCGGGAAGTTGATCTCGCCCTGGGTCGTGACCGCTTTGAACGAAGGCGCTTTTTCTCCGATACGGGGCATTCTTGATTCTTCAAATTGTGTTTCCATGGTTTCCTCCAATTATAATTATTATTATATAGTAATTATTACTATTAAATATGCAAAAAAATTTATTTATGGCATGTATCACAAATGCCTTCAAGTACCACATGCTTATCGAGAACGACGAGTCCCTCTGGTAAATGTTTTGGAAGGCCAATGTTGTTATAGCTTTCATCCTCGATATCGATTATTCGTCCGCATTTAATACACTGAAAATGATGGTGCTGGCTCACATCAGGGTCAAAGCGTTTTGCCGTTCCCCGGCTCTCTATCTGGCGGATAATGCCAAGATCAGCAAATGACAGCAGGGTCCGGTTCACCGTGTCATATGATATATTCGGAAGCGTTTCCCGAACACGCTGATACACCATATCAGCTGTGGGATGGTCAGGCTCCGAGAGAAGTTCCTTGAAAAGAACCGTCCGTTGCGGCGTGATCTTTAAATGGTGTTTTCTGCACTCCGTGTAAAATCGTTGCATCTCTTGATCAGTTTTCATCATAAAAATACTATATAGTAATTATTACTATTTGTCAAGTATTTTTCAGAATTTTATATATTAGCCGGTAAAAAATTTTTATTTGAAAATCAATTATTAAGAAATGACCCGCATTCTTTTCTTGACTTCCAGGCTTTAAGACATTATGAGTCCGCACTATAGTGAAAAAGACCGGTCACGGCAGTAATCAGATATAACAGGCAAATGAGTCTTTCAAAAAAAGCTTTTATCAAAAACCTCACCTATGACGAGGCGCTGGATTTATTTTCTTCGCTTGGGGAGAAGGATTACCGGGCGCGCCAGCTTTTCAACTGGCTTTATGAGCGGAACATCTCTTCGTTCAGTGAAATGACGAATTTTTCAAAAGACCTCAGGGGAAAACTTGAAGAATGTTTCATTGTTTCGCCTCTTGAGCTTACAGAACACCGGGTCTCCGCGATTGACGGCACGGAGAAATTTCTCTTTCAAACACAGGACGGGCACTATATTGAATCGGTCCTGATAAAAAATGAAGGAAGCGAAGACGGGCGCCTGACCGTGTGCATTTCAAGCCAGGCAGGGTGCGCCATGGGCTGCGCTTTCTGCGAAACGGCGCGTATCGGATTCAAACGCAACCTTGAAACCGCTGAGATTCTGGACCAGCTCTGCCAGGTGCGCCGGGTCACGGAACTTAAAAATAACAACATTGTGTTCATGGGCATGGGCGAGCCTTTCATGAATTACGACAATGTGCTCAAAGCAGCCGATGTTATGAACTATTCCTTTGGATTTCATATATCGGTGCGCAAGATAACCATATCAACGTGCGGGATTGTGAAAGCCCTTGAACGCTTTATCAGGGAAAAACGCCCCTATAATCTCGCCATATCACTGAATGACACCCTTCCGGAAAAAAGGCTGGTAAGCATGCCCATAGAAAAAAAATATCCCTTTGAGACAATCATTAAGCTCCTTAACACCGTGTTTCCCGTTTCCAGAAACCGGCTCACCATTGAATACATCATGAGAAAAGACAACATTTCGCATGAGGACGCCCGGCGCCTTAAGAAAATGTTTAAATATGGAAGGATCAAGCTCAATCTCATCCCCCTTAATCCCGGAAGTCATAAGTTTGAGATTCCCGACCAAGAAGAGATTGACATTTTCGTGAAAGAGCTGGAAATTATGAATGTCCCGATTTCGGTAAGAAAGAGTCTGGGTACCGATATTTCAGGTGCGTGCGGACAGCTTTCCGGCATGAAATACGGATAAGTTAATGCATCGTATCGTGAAAAAAATAATAGTATGGATAGTGTCATTGCCACAGGCGTTATTTAAAAACCGCAAGATCGTCGTTTACTTTTTGCTGGCAGTTCTCGCCCTGCTGGTGGTTTATTCAGTTATCATATACGCAGCCTGGCTCGGAGACCGCGACATGGCTCTCGAAAAGCTGGCGAGGTATAAAAAACTGATCGACAGGACCGAAGAGCTGCATGAAGGATTCGCCTATTCCTACAGCGATGTTGATCTTTCGGCCAAAGTGGTTGACATCCCCACGCGCATCTATGACCGCAACGGCGAGATAATTGGAGAATTTTTCGAGCAGAAGCGTGAAATCGTCCCTTACGAGTACATTCCCCAGTGGCTGGTAAAAGCGGTCATTGCCAGTGAAGACCGGGATTTCTACTCTCACCGGGGCATAAACTATAAAGGCATTCTAAGGGCCATTGCGGTCAATATTATTCATTTTTCGGTGGTGCAGGGAGGGAGCACCATAACCCAGCAGCTGGCAAAGGTGCTGTTCACTGACATGGAGAGGAGCTTCAAGCGCAAGGTCTATGAGGCGTTCTGCGCCCGTGAAATTGAAAAACGTTACGACAAGCAGGACATCCTTTCCATGTACCTCAACCTGATCTATTTCGGCAACGGAGCTTACGGCGTTGAGGCGACCTCGAAGATGTTTTTCGCGAGGTCAGTGAGAGAGCTCAATGAAGTAGAATGCGCCATGATCGTTGCCGCCATATCGAATCCCGGTATCTATTCGCCGCTTTCAAACCTGAACAATTCCGTTAAAAAAACAAAGCGTATATTGAAGTCCCTTGTTGACGCCGGCTACCTTGACCCGAGAAGGGCCGAATACCAGATGAACGCCTTTATTCAAAAATGGGACATCCGTTTTGACGAACCCGGGAACGCTCTTGCGTCGCTGATCGGCAGTTCAATATACAGCTCGTATCGAATTAACAGGGCCCCTTTCTTTAACGAACAGATACGGCGGGTCATGATTGAAAAATTCGGCGAGGACACGGTCAAGAAAGGGGGCCTCCAGGTATACACGACCATCAACGCCCGTTACCAGGACGCAGCCCTGGAAGCCCTGCGCAGGGGAATCTCTTTGCAGCGTGATTTCCACCGGCAGCGCGCGCAACAGTACCGAAAGAAAAAATGGATTGATGCCGAGAATGAAAAAGCCGCCAGTATCGAAGGCGCGCTGATATCCCTTGACCCTGATACAGGTGAGATCCTCGCTTATGTCGGCGGCTCTGAATTCACCGCGACGAACCAGAATGACCATGTCTGCCAGATACGGCGCCAGCCGGGATCATCGATTAAACCCCTGGTTTACGCGGCCGCGATTGAAAAGAAAAAGATCACTCCGTCAACGGTGCTGATCGATGACGAGACGGTTTTTGAGGGAGGGTATTCCCCGAAAAATTATTCCGGGGACCATGTCGGGGAGATAATCGCACGGGAAGCACTGGTCAGGTCGGTCAACGTGATCGCGGTCAAGGTGCTTGAGAAAACAGGCTATGACAGGATATTTGAAATACTGCAATCGGCCCTGAACCTGTCGGGCAGCGAAATGAATTCCCGTTTCGGGAAAACGCTTTCTTTTGCGCTGGGGACCTATGAGGTGTCACCCCAGGAAAACTGCCTGATACATTCCGTTCTGGTCAACGGCGGCCGCCCGATTGAGGCTTACGGCCTGCGCGCGGTGAAAGATTACAACGGCAACGTTGTGTGGGACAATTACAGTGATGTCTGGAAAAGGGTCGACCGGGCGAGGAGTGGCAATGCGCGGGTGTTTGACCCTGTCGCTGCGGCAGTGACGGTGTCAATGCTCAGGGGGGTATGCGAACCCGGGGGGACGGCCTACAACGCGATAAAAAACAGGAATCTGCCCTTTCAAATCGCGGGAAAAACCGGGACGAGCGCCGATTACGTTGACGCCTGGTTTGTGGGTTACACGTCGAAGCTGGTCACGGCAATATGGATCGGCAATAAAACCGGCGCCGTTTCCCTTGGGGAGCGAAGGTCAGGCGGCGCGGTTGCCGCGCCGATCTGGGGCGAATATATTGAAAAAGTCTACAGCGGCGGGGATGACTACCCTCCGGATTTTACCGTCCCCGAAGAGGGGGTTTCCCGCGAGACCATATGCCTGGATTCGGGAGAAGTCGCCGGAAGACAGGGGCAGTGTCCCCGCACCGTCATTCAGCTGTATTATTCCGGATCAGAGCCCGGCACGTTCTGCCATATCCATGTGCATAATGACAGTGATCATGCCGGGGAAAGCTTAAAGGAGTCTGAAAATGAAAACTGATAAATCAATGCTCTGCGCGCTGTTGTTCCTGGCGCTCTCCTCTCTTTCGTTCCAGTGGCCTGTCCCGCAGGGAAGGCTCACCTCAACGTTCGGTGAGTCACGCGCGGACCATTTTCATGATGGTATTGATCTGGTTTCAACCGATAATACGGTATTGACCTCAACATCCGGCAGGCTTGTATACCTCTGGGATAAAGCGATGTTCCCGGAAGAGAACTACCCGGGCGGCGGCAACTATAAAATTCTTTCCCACGGAAGCATGTATTCAATATATATGCACCTTGAGGACGGTCTGAGTACCGTGCGTGACTATGAAGAAAAAGACCCTGTGGGCTACATCGGCAATACCGGCCACTCTTTCGCCAAACACCTTCATTTTTCATTTTTAAAAAGAAATGAAAGGAAGTCTGAAAACCCGTTACGCTACCTTTCTCAATATGATGACAGCGCAAGTCCGATGATAACGGATTTCTGTTTTAAAATTGACGATAAATACATAATCATACGGGAAAAATCGACAATTCGTTTGACGAAAAATTATCCCATTCTGGTAAAAATAGTTGATTCTGTTACCGGGCGTGAAAGACTGGGAATTCACACATTGCAGGCCCGTTTTAACGGCAGGGAAGTGCTTCAGGCTGAATTCTCCGAGCTTCGCTGGTCACCCAACGGATTAACCGCATCCGGCAGGCTTTTTGACTCCCTTTTTGACGAGGAAGGCTTCTATAAAATAGAGGGCATGGTTTATCAGCAGGGGATGAACGTGCTGGAAATAAAAGCGGAAGATTTTTCGGGCAATGCGACAGAACGGAATTTCGCTTTTACCGTTAACCTTGATATGGAAAAGGCTGATTGAAAGGAGTATCTTTTGCATACAATCATTCCATTAATAAGGCGCCAGCGGAAAATCAAGCAGAAAGTCATGGCTGAAGCGCTTGATGTATCACCGTCATATTTATGTAAAATCGAAAAGGGGATACAGAACCCGAACCGAGCTTTCAAAGAGGCCTGCGCCGCTTTTTTAGAACTTTCTGTTGAAGAACTATTCCCGGACAGGCAGGTGAAAAAAAATTTCGGGGAATATTCCGTTCATTCCAGCAATAAATTATGGGATGCACGAAGGGACAAGGGGATAAAACAAAAAAAACTTGCCTCGCTGCTCGGGTGTTCACCGTCATACCTCTCCAAGGTTGAAAAAGGGCTGCAGACACCCAATGAAAAATTTAAAAAAAAGTGTGCCAAAATACTGAAGATTAAAGAGGTTGAGCTTTTCCCGTAATACCTATGGAACAGTATATTCCGGAAATAATCATCCTCGGTCTTTTTTTATTTCTTTCAGCTTTTTTCTCTGGGTCTGAAACAGCACTGTTTACCTTGAAAAAGTCCGATCTCCACCGGATGTCCCTTTCGAAAAACCGTTCTGAAAGGATCATCACCGGCCTTATGGAAAATCCCCAGAAGATTCTGATCACGATACTCATCGGGAATCTTTTCGTTAATCTGATAATCTCCGCTCTTTCGACAAGGCTGCTTCTGTTAAAGTGGGGGCAATACGGGCATTTCATCTCAATCGGCCTGGTGACGCCGGTGATTATTCTGCTCGGGGAAATCAGTCCGAAAATTATTGCGATAAATTCATATCTTACTTTTTCGAAAAGGGTCGCGCGCTTCATATATTTTTTCCACGGACTTTTTTCTCCGCTGCGGAAGGTCATTGTCGCTGTATCGAACACGTTCATTAAATTACTGGGATTGAAATTCGTTACGGAAACGGTCACTGCAGACGAGCTGGGCCATGCGGTGCATGTGGGGCAACGACAGGGGGTTCTCAGGGAAGAAGAGAGTATTTTTATTAAGAATATCATGAGGTTTTCCCATAAAACCGGCGAAAACATCATGACTCCGCGGACCACCGCCTTTTTCATTTCCTATGGTACGGCCGTTGATGAAGCGGTGGAACTTTTTATTGAGGAGGGGGCGGTACGGGCCCCGGTTTATCGAAATCACCTTGATAACATTGTGGGCATGATTGATTTCAAAGACCTGATGCCCTATCATCTCGGTTATAAAAAAGCGAAGAACATCAATCGCTTTATCAGGAATACGTATTTTTTCCCGGCGTCCCGGGACCTCAATGATCTTCTCACTGATTTCCTTGAACAGAGAATACAGGTGGCCATACTGGTTGATGAATTCGGGGGAACGGCAGGAGTAGTTACTCTTAACGCCATTCTTTCGGAACTTATGGGCAGGGGCTTCATCAAGCTTGATGCTGAGAGCAGGTCCGAAATAAAACGAATTAATGATAATCACTATATAGTTCCCGGTGATTGTCAAATTCACGATTTTAATCTCTATTTTAATGAAGAACTGGAAAGTGAAAATTCAGAAACCATAGCGGGATTCATTATAGAACAGATGGGGCATTTCCCCAAGAAGGGAGAGGAATCATTGATCGATCAGTATGTGCTAAGGGTGAGAAACATCAGGAAAAACAGGATCGTTTCCCTTGATGTTATCAATAAAATATAGGAAGCCATGGAATCACTGTTAAAAATCACGAACCTTTATTATGAGATCACCATCGCGGTCCTGATTGTTCTTTCGGCTTTTTTTTCAGGGACCGAAACCGCGATTGTGTCCGCCAGCCGGCTTCGTATAGAATCACTTTCCGGTAAAGGGAATAAACGCGCCGCGCGTTCGCTGAAAATTCTTGACCGTATTGAAGACGCTATCGGCCTGGTTTTAATAAGCAACAATATCGTCAATGTCATGGCAACGGCCTTTATCACCTATATTGCAACCAGGGCTTTCTTATATGACGAATACGCTCTGTTTCTCGTGACGGCACTGCAAACGATTTTTTTCCTGATATTCTGCGAGGTCCTTCCAAAGGTTTACGCGCGTGCAAGGGCCGAAAATTATCTGATGTTTTTTTCCGGTCTGATCCAGTCATTGATGATAGTGACAAAACCGGTGATCAGGTCTTCCCTCGCTTTTTCGACATTATTGAAGAGTTTCATGCATATACAGGACCAGGGCGGGAGCCTTGCCATGTCCCGTGATGAAATTGAAACTCTTTTTAAACTTGGTTCAAAGGACGGTATTATCGAGGAAAGCAACCGGCTTTATGTGTCTGAAATACTCTCTTTCAGTAAAATTACCGCCCAGGAGATTATTACTCCGACAATAGATATTGTCTCAATCGAGGCGGGCAGCCCGATAAAGGAACTTGTTGAAATGATCAGCACGACAAAATATTCACGGATCCCCGTGTATGAAAAGAGGGTGGATAATATTGTAGGTTTTGTATATTACCGCGACCTTGTTCTGAAAAAAAACATTAAAACTATTTCTGATATTCTCAAAGAAGCTGCGTATGTTCCTGCCACTAAAAAAATAAATGACCTTTACCGGGAAATGCAGAAGCAGAACCTGCCCCTGGTTTTCGTGGTCAGTGAGTTCGGGGCGGTAATAGGCATGGTAACGCATGAGGACATTGTTGAGGAGGTTGTGGGAGAGATCCAGACACGTGACCATTTCAACGAGAGTCTTATCATCAGGGTATCTGAGTGGAAATACCTTCTTGATCCCAACCTTGCCGTTGATTTTTTCAACAGGCTGTTCAATGCGGGAATTCCCAAAAAAGGGTATGAGACCCTCGCGGGCTTTCTTCAATACCAGACCGGGAAGGTCCCTAAAAAAGGCGACAGGATTCAGTATGAGCGATTTACCTTTACCATAGAGGAAGCTACACCGCGTTCAATTGACAAAATAATGCTGTCTGTTTCAAGAAATTAAGCTGCTGAGCATCGGACCCATCGAATCTTTTCCGCCGAGGAGGTGCAGGTGCATGTGCCATACTTCCTGACCGGCAGCCTTGCCGTTGTTGATGATTACCCGGTAACCTTTTTCCTTTACCCCTTTAATCGCTGCAATTTCATTGATCGCGGCAAAGATGTCTCCCATTATCGAGTTATTGCCCGAGTTTATCTCATCAATGTTTTTAATGTGTTTTTTTGGCACGATCAGTACATGCACCGGACACAGCGGGCTGATGTCGTCAAAGGCATATACCGAATCGTTTTCATATACTTTTGTTGACGGGATTTGACCGGCTATTATTTTACAGAAAATACAGTCCATGGTTTACTCCTTTGTCTATGTAATAATAAACACTATCCACGCCGTCAAGAATATTTATAACGCGGAATTGATGAGAGCTGCTTGCTCGCCGGAAACTATCTGAAAGTCTTTAGCGCTAAAGCATTTTTATGAGAAGCTTGGTGCTGCGGCAGTCTGTTATATGCTGGAATACCTTCTGCCCGAAATAGACGAATTCATTGTAATTAATAAAAGCCACTTCTTTATAACCGGCCTTGTCGATTGCCAGGTGCTGGGAAATCGAACCCGAACATTCTGTAATAATCCCTTTAAAACCGTATGCCCTCGCAATATCCCAGGTCAGTGATGCGATCTTGAATCCGATATTTTTCTGGGAATACAGAGGCAGTACTCCGATCAGGAGCTGATAAAGCAGTTCACCCTGTTTGACCTGGTTTTTCTCGCGATATTTTTTTTCAAGCGCATCGGTAATTGCCATTATAGGATACAGTTTTGGTGACATATTCTCAGTGCCTTCAGGAGGACCGCTGGTAAAATCCCTGTTTATCTGGAAACCGATGATTTTATCAGTTTTATTTTCCCGCGCGATAAGGGACAGCCCTTCCCGGGCTGCTTTCCGGCAATGGTTTTCAGAATAGATCAAACCGTCTTCCTTGGTCACTCCCAGCGCTTTGCATTTTACTTCGCCCAGGCTGAAAGCGGAAAGAATGCATTGAACTGTCTCATCAATATCATCCTCATGTAATATCGCATACGTGGCATCACTGTTTTGAAGAAGGATTTTTCCTTTTTGATTTTTTTTCTTGTATAGCATTGCTCTATTGTAGTAATTATCCGTAAGCGTGCAACGTTATTTTTCAAGTATTTTTTTATGGGCACATCTAAAAACCAGTAGTTGCCGAAATTTTAAAATCGTAACTACTGGTTTTTTCAAACGTTGTGCCCACAAGGGGACATCCGAAATGTGATTTTTAGAAGTCCCCTTATACAAAGAATTGCTTGATGAAATTTTTTTGCAGTATGCATCGCTATGATTAGCACAACTGCAATTAAAGGGTAGCAAATTATTTTTAGGGGCAACCGTTTCATAACACCTTTTCTTGTCATCCCGGTTTACCGAAGGTAATACCGGGATCTCATAGAAAATATTCATGAATTTATCGCATGAGATTCCGACATTTGCAAACTCGGAAGATGCAAAACCGGAATGACAAAACTACGTTACCCTCAAAATTATACTGCTACCCAATTAAAGTTTATTATAAAATATCAATTTTTTCTTGATATATTACATGACATAAGATAATTAAAGCGCATGACTAATATATTTCCGATTTTTTGTTTTCCAGTTTGATGTTCTCCTCTTTCATTCAGAATGACAAGTTCTGTATTTTATCCGGCACGAGGTTCCCATGGTTTCGGGCAAAAAATATCTAATAAATGAGATTATTTATGATGACAAGTTTACGGAAGTTTTCCGTGGCGCATCTGGCCATGAAGGCGAACCGGTGATTATCAAACTTCATAAAAACCCCCATCTTACGATTGACGAAACCCATAAATTTGAATATGAATTTTACCTCATGCGCGACTATGATATTCCCTGTATTGTCCGCCCGCTTAATCTTGATTCCATTGACGGGAAGTCGGCCATAATCATGGAAGGTTTTTCCGGTGTAACCGTTGCCGAATATGTGAAAATTCACCGGCCGACATTGCTTGAGCTAATAGGCATTTTTATTAAAATGGCCGCATGTCTGGGATCTCTTCATGAACATAAGCTCATTCACCGCAATGTGCAACCAAACTGTTTTCTTTTTAATGGCAAAGAACAGGAGCTGAAAATTTTCAATTTCAGCAATGCCACAAAGGTAATACGGGAGATGCAGGTTCCATGCAATCCTCAGAAAATTGAAGGAAACCTTGACTATATCTCTCCTGAACAGACCGGGCTGATGAACCGATCGATTGATTACCGGAGTGATTATTATTCTCTGGGTGTTTCCCTGTATGAATTGACAGCCGGAGCGCTTCCGTTTATGCACGGTGACCACATGGAACTGGTTCATTCCCATATTGCCAAAAGGCCGCTGCCCCCGTGTAAGGTCAATTCATCAATACCTCAGGTCCTTTCGGATGTGATCCTCCAGCTGATGGCGAAAAGGGCTGAGGACCGGTATCAGAGTATAGCGGGACTGGTATATGACCTGGAAAAGATCAGAGAGCAGATATCACTGACAGGAAATGCAACGGAGTTCACTATCGGAGAAAAGGACGGTTCAGCACACTTTAAGATCAGTGAAAAGCTTTACGGACGGGAAAATGAAACCAAAAAGCTTAATACTATTTTTGAAAGCGTGTGCAACGGGACCCTTAACGCGGTGATGGTGAATGGTGAGCCCGGGATCGGGAAGTCATTTTTGATCAATGAACTGCATCGGCCCCTTGTGTCAAAAAAAGGAATATTCATCAGCGGCAAATTCGATTCCATGAAAAGAAATCTTCCCTTTTACGCTTTTATATCAGCGGTAAGGGATCTCATCCGACAGATCCTGACTGAAAAGGATGAAGTTATTGATTTCTGGAGAAAGAGGATACTGTCCGTTACCGGCAAATATGGGAAACTTCTTCTGGATTTTATTCCCGAACTCGAGCTGATAATCGGCAAACAGGCCGAAGTCGAATTAATGGGCCCGATTGAATCAAAAAACCGTTTTAACAGGCTTTTTATCGAGTTTCTGAACATTTTCGCGGACCGCAAACATCCCCTTGTTCTTTTTCTTGATGATATGCAGTGGATAGACAGCGACAGCATAAATCTTCTTGATGCACTCCTTGATGAGGGAAATCTCAGATATTTTCTTTTTATCGGATCGTACCGGACAAATGAAGTTGAGCCGTCGACATTATTGCATCTGCTGATGGATCTTTTAAAAAAGAAAGAAAAAATGACGAGCTTTATTGAGCTTCAGCCTTTTCATCTCAATGATATGGTTTCATTGATCGCCGATTCGCTTAATCTCAGGCCTGAACAGTGCGCTGAATTGAGCAGGGTCGTGATGCAAAAAACCGGGGGTAACCCGTTTTTCACCAGGGAATTTTTAACCACTCTGTATAACAGAAATTACATCTTCTATGACGATGGATGGCTTTACGATATTGACCGGATATCCCGTTCCGATGTCTCGGACAATCTTGCGGATCATATGACTCAGAGAGTGCAGAGCTTCCCGTTGCCGGTCATTAAACTGTTAAAAGTCGGCGCGAGCATCGGAGGAACGTTCGATATAAACCTCCTGTCGATCATAACCGGTTCTCCCGAGAAGAGCATTACCGAGGACCTTCTCGAAGTGATCAACCAGGGATTGCTTATTAAAACCGGAAAGTCGTTTAAATTTACGCACGATAAAATCCTTGCCGCCGTGTATTCCTTAAGCGGCAGAGAGGAAAGGGAAATAACCCATTATATGATCGGCATGGCAATGCTTAAAACCGGCAATTCTGACGAAGGGAACATCTTTTCAATGGTGAATCACCTCAATATCGCGGCGGGCATTATATCTTCCGATCAGGAAAAGGAAGAGCTGGCCCATCTTAACTATACCGCGGGGATCAGGGCAAAGCAGTCAACGGCCTATGACGCGGCCTATTCTTTTTTCATGAGCGGCTTTTCACTTCTTTCCCAGCGGGCGTGGTTCACGAATTACGACCTTGCCCTCGAGCTTCATGTCGAGTGCGGTGAAGCATGTGTTCTGGTCGGCAGGTATGATGAAGCCGAGAAATTTTTTGATGAAGTCATGCATAGAGGCGGGACAATTCACGATAAAATCAGAATTTATGAAGTCAAGATATCTCATTATATAATGCAGCATCATCCTGAAAAATCGTTAAAAATCGGCAAACAGGCGCTTAACCTTCTCGGCATGCCCATGCCGGACAGGGCGTCTCTTCCCCTTTTGCTTAAAGAGCTGCTGATGGTCAAACTGTTTGTTACCGGGAAGAAGATGAAAAAAGTATTTTCCGGCCCGGAAATGCATGATCCCACCCAGCTCGCCATTATGAGACTTCTTATCTCAATCGCTGAACCTTCTTATCTCGTTGATCCGCAGTATCTGCCGGTGATAATCTGCCGCATGATACGTTTTTCGGTTAAGCACGGGATGTCAAAGTATTCTTCCTTCGCGTTTGTTTCATACGGCCTCCTGCTGTGCGGTGTTCTCAACAGGTTTCGTGAAGGGGCCCGGTTCGGTAAATTCGCTCTGGATCTTTTGGAAAAGTTTACTGACCAGTCACTCAGGGCGAAAATACTGTATATATACGGCAACATGGTGAGCCTGTGGAGAAACCCTCTGCGCCAGAGTTTTCCTTATCTTTTTGAAGCATTCAAGGTCGGCAGGGAAAACGGCGATCATTCTTATGCCGCCTATGCCATTAATAATTATAACTTAATGTCTCTCTTCGCCGGCGAACGCCTCGATGAAGTTATCGCGGATTATTCGCGGTATTATTCCATAGTAAAAAAATTCTATCTCCCGGCAATGACATCAGCTTATGAGCTCTGGTGGCAGATGATGATCAATCTTGGCTCCGAGACCCTGTCGAACGGTATCATCAGCGGTGACATCACGTCCGAATCCCTGGTTGTCCCGGAAATGGTCGAGAATGAAAATTTAAACCCCCTGGGATACTATTCCGTGGGGAAGATGATGCTCCTCTTTCTTTCACAGAAGTATGAAGAGGCCGGCGAATGCGCCCGGCAGGGCGCGGCATACCTTGATTCTGTTGCCGGCACCATGCTGGTTCCCGAGTACTACTTTTATTATGCCATGGTTCTGGTGCAGCTGCTAAAAAGGAACGTCCGTCATAGGGGGGACGATAAGTCACTGAAGAAGGCGCGGGAAAAACTGCAACGCTTTGCGAAGGAATGCAGGGACAATTTCAGCCATTTGCATTATCTTGTTGAAGCGTCGTATTGTCATTTCAGAGGTAAAAAAAAGAAAGCTGAAATTTTATTTCAAAAAGCGGTTTCAGCGGCATACAATAACGGTTTTATTCATGATTACGCTATTTCATGCGAGTTTTTCGCGCGGTTTTGCCTTGACTGCGGCAAGGATACCAAAGCCGGGCAAATGCTGGTCAATGCATATGATGCTTACCGGCAGTGGGGCGCTGAAGGCAAGGCCGCGGCGGTTGAACAGGAGTTCGGGAAGTTTTTATCAACCATAAAAGGACGCGCCGGATACGGGGATCCCTCAACCGACCGGTATGCTTTTCTTGAATCAATTGACCTGATGTCACTCGTTAAAGCGAACCAGGCAATATCAATGGAGATAATCCTGGATAAGCTTCTGGAAAAACTGCTCAAAGTCGTTGTTCAGAACTCGGGTGCCGAGCGCGGGGTATTGCTTCTGGCGAACGAGGATGTGCTGACCGCTGAGGCTGAATACCAGGTTGATGCCGATGATTTCATTCTTCTGGAGTCTCAGCCTGTTGACATATATAAGGCACTCCCGCTTTCCCTCCTGAATTATGTAAAGCGAACGTCCCAGGAGGTCGTTATCAACCGGCCCGAAGATAATATGCTTTTTGACGGTGATGATTATTTTAATGACCGCAGGGAATATTCAATTCTCTGCATCCCCCTGACAAGGCAGAAGGCCTTTAAGGGGATGATCTATCTCGAAAATACGCTCAATACCGACGTGTTCAGGCATGAACGGATTGAGCTGGTGAAAATGATAGCGACACAGGCCGTGATATCTCTTGAGAACGCGATTCTTTTTGAAAAGTCCCGTCAGGCTGAAATGGAAATGGAGCAGCAGTACGAGGAAATCCAGGCCCAGTATGAAGAGATGGAAACGCTTCACGAAGACCTTGAGGAGACGTTCCAGGAGCTGTCTGAAACCAACAGGAAACTTGCTCGAGAGAAGGAGCAGCTTGGCACGACTCTCCGGTCAATTGCCGAAGGTGTCATTACCACGGACCAGACAGGCAGGATCGCCCTTATCAATAAAGGCGCTGAAGACATACTCGGGATTCCTCATATCGATGCTGTCGGCAGGTTTATCAGGGATGTTGTTGTCATCTGTGACAGCGAGACCGGCCGGTGCCTTGACGACCCTGTTACCGAGGTCTTGAACCAGGGGGAATCCCTTGACATTAAATCCGAGGTGTACATCCAGGGAGTTGACGGCGAGAAGAGATTCGTATCGGTGAGTTGCGCTCCCGTAAAATTTGAAACGGGTTCGATACTGGGCAGTGTCATGGTTATCCAGGACCTCACCGAAAGAAAGTTGATGGAAGACGAGATGGTTAAATCATCTAAAATTGAATCCCTGGGTATTTTTGCCGGGGGCATCGCGCATGATTTCAACAATATTCTGACGTCAATCGTCGGCAACCTTTCCCTGCTCAAACTGCAGACCCAGAAGAGCGCCATGGATCAGGATATTTTATCTGACATCGAAAAGGCGTCGCTCAGGGCCAGGGACCTCACCCAGCAGCTGCTGACTTTTTCAAAGGGCGGGGCGCCGATTAAAAAGATAACGTCCGTCAGGGAACTGGTCAGTGAAACCGCTGATTTTGTGATGCGGGGCAGCGCTGTTAAATGCAATTTTCTTTTCAGCGAACACCTCTGGAACATTGAGGCAGATGAGGGACAGATATCCCAGGTCATCCATAACCTTGTCCTGAATGCGCGCCAGGCCATGAACGATACCGGCGAAATATGGATACGGGTCCAGAACTATACGGCCCTGCCCGGAGACCATGGATTCATGTCCGGAGATTACATCCGCATAATTATCCGTGATGAGGGAGAGGGAATTCCCGAGGGAGTCATTCAGCGGATTTTTGATCCGTACTTTACGACAAAGAAAAACGGCAGCGGGCTGGGGCTGGCGATATCGTATTCGATAATAAAAAAACATGGCGGCCATATTCAGGTCGAATCCGACGGGAAGCACGGCACGACGTTTGAAATCTACCTTCCCGCAACGACAAGAAATGTCGCGCATGAGACTTCACTCATCGGTGATATCACGTTCCCCGGCGGGACACTGTTGCTCATGGACGATGACGAGATGGTGCTTAAAGTCGGCGAGCGCCTTTTTTCGAAGCTCGGGTTCGAGGTCCACCCGGTTGGAAACGGCGAAGAAGCGGTCGAGGCGTACAATAAGGCCCTGCAGGATGGCCGCCCCTTTACGCTTGTCGTCATGGACCTGACCGTGCCGGGCGGCATGGGGGGAAGGGAAGCGGTATCGATCCTCAGAAGGGAACATCCCGGAGCGAAGATCATTGTGTCAAGCGGCTATTCGAACGACCCGGTCATGGCACAGTACCGGGAATACGGTTTTGACGGCGTGATCGTTAAACCGTACCGGCTGAGTGAACTGCGTATGGCGCTCTTTGAAGTGCTGGGTGATAATTGAGCCCGGATGGCGGCGGTCCTTATAACGTTAGATACCTGCCGGGAATGCCCTCATCATGTTTGTGAATTCGGGGGGATGATTATCTGCGAGTATAATGACGTGTCCACGGTCCGGAATTCGACGAAGCTGCCCTGGGGGGATGTTGTCGTCAGCGGCTGCCCGCTTGAGAAGGCCCCCTTTTTCCGTTAAGGCTCAACACCCGGTGACTGCTTCGGAACAGCGGTGCCCGCAGCGGGAAGCTCAACGTAGAATATGCTTCCCCTGTCCGGGGCCGATTCGATCCAGATCCTGCCGTTGTAGTGCTCGGTTATTTTTTTTACGATGGCAAGTCCTATGCCGGTACCGTCGGCTTCGATTTCCTTGAGCCGGTGAAATTCCTTGAACACGATTTCCTGCTGTGACGGGTCAATGCCGATGCCGTTGTCCCTTACATAAAACGTACAGAGCTCCGGTGTTTCACCCGCGGAACCGATTTCAATGCACGCGTCCGGCTGCGGCCCCATGAACTTGACCGCGTTGGTGATGAGGTTTTCGAAAATCTGCATGATCCTTCCCCGGTCTGCCAGTACCCAGGGCAGGGGTTTTAATACCCGAAGCGTGATGTTTTTTTCCCTGAGCACGGGGTCAATCGCTTTCCTGATTTCATCGATGATTATTTCGATATTTACCGGTTCTTCATCTCCCGCGACGCGGCCGACCCTGGAAAGCTCGAGCAGGTCATGGATGAGCTTTTCCATGCGGTTGACATTTGACCTGAGAAGTTCGAGGTAATTAAGGCCGGTGCTGTCAAGAATATCTTTATACGTTTTAATGATACGGTCCGTGTATCCTCCGAGTATCACCAGGGGCGCTTTCAGGTCATGCGACGCGGTGTGCACGAAGCTGTCCAGCTCCCGGGTTTTGTCCTCAAGGTTTTTGCACAGGCGTTCCTTTTCCTGTATTTCCGTGGAGAGCAGGTCATTGCTTTCCTGGAGCTCGGCAGTGCGTACCTGTACCAGCTCCTCGAGGTGGGCCCGGTACTCGGCGAGTTCTTCTTCTGTTTTTCTGCGTTCGATATATTTCCACATTTCCTGAAGCAGTAGCGTTATCTGGGTTACATCGGAATCGTCGTAACCGGTTTCCTTGTTCGCGACCCCGGCGATTGCGAGGACGTCACCTTTTTCATTCAAAAGGGGAACGCTCATGTGGCGGATGATGGCCACATGTCCCGTGGGCAGGCCTGTTTTCCCCGGCTGGGGCGCTGGGTAGTCATTCGTAATAACCGGTTTTTTTTGTATGGCTGCCTGGCCCCAGAGGCCCACCCGGTCGAGGGGGAAGATCATGGGCTTCTGTTCCATTGAGCATCGTTCCATAACGCCTTTTGACCATGATTCTATCTTCAGGAGTTTTTCGTCGTCGTCGACAAAAGCCAGATATCCGATTTCGCTTTTCGTAAGACGGACGGTCTCTTCCAGCACGTAATCTTTTATGGCAATAATGCCGAGGTCGTTCATCTGGTTGAGCTGGAGCAGGGCCTGAAGCCGGGACCGGTTCAGGGTCAGGGCTTCCTCTGCCGCCTGCTGTTCGACGCGGGCCCTGAGAATTTTTATGCCGAACGAGAGGTCGTCCGCGAGCTCTGTCAGCAGCTTTTCTTCGTCACGGTCAAAAGCGTCCGGTTCCGGGGCATAGATCCCCAGCACGCCGATGACCTCGTTTTTTACTCTCAGGGGAAGGGCTATGACTGATATAAGGCCGCTGTTCATCGCGAGTTCACGCCAGGGTTCAAACAGCGGGTCCCGGGTGGTGTCATGGCTTATCGCCGTATTGCCGGTGCGCACCGCCCGTCCTGACGGGCCCATACCGCGGAACGTGTCGTCCCAGGTGATGTTCAGTTTGTCGATGTACTCCCGTGCATATCCGGCAAGGGCGATCGCCTTTATCGCTTTTGAGGGCAGGGGCTCCTTGAATCCGACCCAGGCGAGGCGGTAACCGCCGATGTTGACAATAATATCGCATATGTCCGACAGCATCCTGTTTTCGTCACGGGCGAACACGATCGTTTTATTACAGGCACTGTACACCCTGAGGGCCCGGCCCGCGCGCAGATAGGCATTCTTGTTGAATATCATCCTTTCACTTAAAAAGGCGACCGTTGTCGAGGTGACCACGAACATGATGCCTCTGAACGTGTCATGAAGCGTGAAATCGAGATGCCCCGCGTAAATATGGGTGAGCACCAGAAGAAGAGCGAGGAAAATCGCGACAAAGATTCCCCTGCGCTGCCACCACAGCGCGGAAAGGATAATGGGTACATAGAAAAAATGGCTGAAAAGAGAATCCCCTTTCACCCGGAAAAAGAAATAGTAAATCAGTACAAGCGAAATGAGTATCAGTACGGCAAGAATGATTATACGGTGTCTGTTTTTTGTGGTGCTGTGGTTGGTTTGCTTTTTCATTGTATTAGCTCAGTCCGCCACAGTCTTCTGTATGAGCCGGTATTGTTCAGGTGCGGACTCAACTCCTCTGCTGGCTTAAAAGCCATTTCCACTGTTCATCCACGCTTTTCTGCAGTTCGTCGACAACAGATTTCCATTTAGGATTTTTCAGGTGCCTGAACCGTCCCTGCAAAAAGAGCCAGTCCTTTATGGGCACGTGCTCACGGGGAACATAGTTGACCGTATATTTCCCTTTTATGACTTCATACAGGGGCCAGTAGCGCGCTTCGACTCCGAGGCGGGCCATCTCGACAGCCATGTCCGGAGGGATGTGCCAGCCGGGAATGCAGGGCGCTAAAACATTTATAAAGGCCGGGCCGTCAAGTTCAATCCCTTTTTTGATTTTATTTGAGAGGTCAACCGGGTCATGGATACTCGCCTGGGCGATGTAATCGATCCCGTGGTTGGCCATGATCGCGGTCAGGTCTTTTTTCTGCTGGGTCTTCCCGGGGACGATATCTCCCGTGGGAGTGGTCGTTGTGGACGCGCCCAGAGGGGTCGCCCCGCTGCGCTGGATCCCCGTGTTCATGTACGCGCCGTTGTCGTAGCAGATATACAGCAAATCGTGGCCCCGTTCCATCGCGCCGCTGAGCGACTGTATGCCGATGTCGTAGGTGCCGCCGTCGCCCCCGATCGCGACGAACTTGATTTTTTTGTCGGTCTTTCCGTCTCTTTTGAGGGCCCGGTAGGCGGTCTCGACGCCGCTCATGGTTGCCGCGGCATTTTCAAACGCGGTATGGAGCCAGGGGACTTTCCACGCCGAATAGGGGTAGATCGATGAGGCGACCTCAAGGCAGCCCGTAGCTGATCCGACCACGATTTCATAATCGGTGACGCGCGTGAGCATTTTCGTGATGATAGGGACCGGGCACCCGGCGCACATCCGGTGTCCGCCCGAAAAGGCCCCTTCCTTAAAGGCCATGTCCTGCAGCGTGGGCATGTCATCCTCCCCGAACATTGAGATAATCGAATGTTTTTTCAATACTGCCGTTTGCGAGATACCGCGCGTTTTCGGCGAAGATTTTTTCTATGTCCTCGATGAAAAGCTCCCTGCCTCCGAGGCCGTAGACCCTGTTGTACACCAGGGGACGTTCTTTCAGGTCGTAGAGCGCCGAGCGGATCTCATTGAAGAGGGGGCCGTACGCGCCGAAGCTGTCCGACCGGTCAAGCACGGTGATGATCTTCGCGCCCGCGAGGGCCTGGCGGATTTCTTCGTAAGGGAAGGGCCTGAACAGCCTGATTTTAAGCAGCCCGACTTTTTCTTTTTTCGCCCTGAGCGAGTCGACGACCTCCTTGATCTCGCCCGCTATCGAGTTTATCGCGACAATGACGCGCTCCGCGTCGTCGAGGCGGTACGATTCGAAGTATTCGTAATTTCTTCCGAAAGTGCGCGCGAACTCGGCCGATACTTCTTTCACGACCCTCATCGCGTTCATGATGCCTTCGCGCTGTCCCCGCTTGTGCTCGATGTAGTAATCATGCAGGTCGAGCGCCCCCCATGACGCGGGCTCTTTCGTGTTGAGTATCGAGTACAGCGCCCTGAAATCGCCGATGAATTCCTGTATTTTCCTGTCGTTTTCGAGTTTCATGGTTTCAACCGCGTGAGAGATCAGGAACCCGTCCATGCACACCATGACCGGCAGGCGTACGTCTTTATGCTCCGCGATGCGCGGGGCCATGATCAGGTTGTCGTAGCTCTCCTGGTTGTTCTCGGCGTAGATCTGGATCCATCCCGCGTCCCTGGCCCCCATCGAGTCGCTGTGGTCGCAGTGGATGTTAATGGGCGCCGAAAGGGCGCGGTTAACCAGGGTCATGACAATGGGCTGCCTCATGCCCGCGGCGATGTAGAGCATCTCCCACATCAGGGCGAGGCCGTTTGCCGACGTCGCGGTCATGACCCGCGCTCCCGCGGCAGCGGCACCGATGCACGCAGACATGGCGCTGTGTTCGCTTTCAACGGTGATCAGTTCGGTCTTTACCTGTTTTTCCGCCACGAATTTGGCGAAGTCTTCGATTATCTGTGTTGATGGGGTTATGGGGAAGGCGGCCACCACGTCAGGATTGATCTGTTTCATGGCCTCGGCCATGGCTCCGTTTCCCGTGATTGCTACTGTTCGTGACATCGTTTTTTCTCCGCTACATCGTGTCATGGACCATGACCAGCGGTTTCTTCACTCCTTTCTTGTTTACGGGGCATTCCCTGACGCACAGGCCGCATCCCTTGCAGTGGAAGTAATTGATCTCCTTGATGGCCTTTTTCTTTTTGCCTTTCGGCGTTACTGTTTCTTTAAGGATGAAAGCATCCTCAGGACAGAAGACCCAGCAGGTGAGGCAGTTGATGCACTCGTCCTCTTTCCAGACCGGCTTCCAGGTCCTCCAGGTCCCGGTCTCGTAGTCGGCCGCGTTGCCCCCTTCGGGGATAACGCCACCCAGGGGGACGTCCTGCCAGTTCTTCAGCCGGTATTTCATGTTCATTGGATGTCACCTTCCTCGTATCCCCTGCGGATCGCCTCGAGGTTTTTTTTGACCAGTTCCTTGCCGAGCAGCGAGGCGAAGATGTGCTCCGCTTCTTCGATGAGTTTCTCTATTGAAATAATGTTCGGGCATGCCCGAGCGAAGGAGCCCATGACCGCCGAGTTCGGAATTTCACGTTTAAAGAGCTCGTACGAAATGTTATTGGCGGGTACCGTGAGAACGCGCTGGCGTGACACCATCAGTTCTTTCTTGATCGAGGTCGCGTCCTGTTCGGTGTTGACGATGAATATGGTATGGTCGCTGATGCCGTCCATGAGTTCCCTGTTTCTGATCAGGGTGTGGTCTACCACGATCACCACGTCAGGGTTATGGACGGGGGTGTGTATCCTTATGGGCTTGCCTGAAAAGCGGTTGTACGCGCGCAGCGGCGCCCCCCGACGCTCGGGGCCGTAATCAGGAAAAGCGCTGACGAATTTTCCGGTACCCTGGACCGCTTCAGCGAGAGATTTCGCGCCGGTTACGGTACCCTGGCCGCCCCGGCCGTGCCATCGTACTTCAAAAAATTTAGTCATGATCATCGCATCGACCATAGTCTTAGCCTCGGAAGTGCTGTAAATACTCCGGGACCCGCGTTATATGTCAAGACAAAAGACGGAGAAAACCCTGGGGGGATGATTTTTTAATTTGTATTCTTGTCGATACAATCGAACATTGGCAAACATGCGTTAGACGGATGATTGCTGATACTGAATGGTTCGCCGGAGAAATTCAGTTGCTGACTGAGATTCCGGCCCGCCTGCTGAATACCGGCAATTTTTCTACGGAAAGGATTTTTTTTCTGTTTACTGTAATCCTCACTATGAAAGCGTTCTCGGTTTCACGGGATTTATACTGATCAAAAATAAAATTTCCCAGTGAGTATAAAATAACGCGTTTCCTTCCGCCGTGATTGACAATTTCCGTCCTCTGCACAACATGAGGGTGCGAGCCGAGGATTATATCAGCGCCGGCACGTATTATTTTTTGAGCAAGCATGATCTGGTTTCTGTCCGGATCTCTGGTGTATTCTTCCCCCCAGTGCATGACAACAACTACATAATCTGAATTATTTTTTGCTTTTGTTATTTCGGCCATCGCGTTTTCGTTGAACCAGGCGCGGCAGTAATTATCACCTTCATGATCACTGTCTTCAGGGTCCATGACTGTATTAAAGGCGAGTATTTGAAAACTGATCCCCTTCACTGATATCTTTACCCCTTTTGGCGATTGGGCGCTGTTCTTCCCCGCGCCGGTACAAAAGATGTTGTTTTTGCCAAGGACATCAATGCATTCTTTCAGGCCTTCCGGGCCCGCGTCAAGCGAGTGGTTGTTTGCCAGTGAATATACCGTATGGTCACAGAATTTCAAAAAGGGAGCGAAATCAACCGGTGCTTTAAGCATGTACGAACCGGACTTGCGCGGGCGGTATTGTGTCAGGGGGCTTTCGAGATTTCCGATAAATATATCACTTTTAATGAAAGGGGTTATTCCTTCAAAGGGATAGTTAAAATTCTTTTTCCTTACGCACGCTTCTGCTATTGAACGACCCACCATAATGTCACCGGCAGTAATTATCTGGACGGTCTTTCCCCTGTTTCCTGAATGCTCATGGTAAAGACTTGCCCATCTGTTTCCTTTTCCCGTTGCAGGTAAAGCCACGCATAGCAGTAAAAATCCGAATATTTGAAGATTAATAAAAACGGCACCGGGTTTTTTCATAAAATAATTGACCTCTGTAAATATTCCAATTAAATCATGATAGTGAAATAATCAGAATATAGCTATTCCATTTTTGTTTTCACATCAAGCCCATTAATCCGGAGAATGATATTATGCAAAAGATAATTGTTGCCTGTCTGGTAATTGCACTTCCGTTTTCTTCTATCAGCTGTAAAAAGAAAAGCGAAATATGGACTTCGGCCTATGTTGATGTCACCACGGTCCTGGGCAGGCTTGGCCAGCCAAAAATAGGGCTACCTGAAAAAACCATAAAAAAGCCAGTTTATACAATCAGCGGGACTTATTTAAAGGACACCGTGAATTTTAAAACATTACCCCGTGACAAATGGCATACAGAAGAGATCGCTGTTGTCGGGAAGGAAGGGGTTAAGCTTTACCAGAGTGTAGAGGCCGCAGTCGAGATCTGTGATATCCCCAAAGGTACGCTCATCCCCTTAATTAAAGAGATAACGAAACCTGGCGCTAAAAATACCGATGAATATGATGATGAATGTCTTGCGTACTACCAGTTCAATGGAGAGACAAATTACTGGTACCAGACTGAATACAACGGGAAAAAAGGATATGTGTTCGGGTCATATCTTGTTTTTGGGTCAGACACCGAAGACTGGGGAAGTGTCTTTTCAAAGATTGCCATACAGAATGACGAGTTTCTGGTGAAATATAAAGATTCATACACTGATAAATTGAAAAAACTATCATATTATTATACAAAACCGGTGAAATCAGATGCGTTTCATGATTTTAATGGAAGAGTCAGCCTCAGCAGGGCAGTCTCGGAGTCGTTGAAAAAAAATAGAATAGCGGTCGAAAAGGTTTCATTCGAAGAGTATAAAGATTTTCTCCGCGTAAGCGATTACGGAAGCCTGGATTTCCCTGATGATATGATCACTCTGTACGCGATGCAGCATAATGACATGATGACAACGACATTTATTACGGTCGACCTTCTTGTTCATTCCCTTCACCTGGTTTTTGACAGAATGCTGCAGGATACTGAAGAAAACAGACTGCTGCCCCTGCTTCGGGAACTCACCGGAGCTTATTACGCCGAGTTAAGCAGGATTCAGAAAGAGAAGACGAAGAGCAGTGAACTGATGCGCTCCGTTGATCTTATGATCAAGTATTTTCTTGTTGCAGGAGATCTGCTCGGTATGGACCTGACGGACAGGGGGACATATCCTGAAGATGTGTCCGGCGAGCTTGTGCAGATTAATCAGGCGGCAGGTATTTCAGAATCATCATTATTCCATTACAAAGAGGACTATTCACAGTTTGTTCCCCGGGGGCATTATGCGAAGAACGAGAATTTGAAGAAATATTTTAAAGCGATGATGTGGTTCGGAAGGCTCCATTTCTACTGTGTACAGAATCATCCTGATAAACTGGTGAATGAAAATTCGATAAAACTCACCAGGGCTGCGCTCCTTCTTGCAAAGATCGCTAAAGAAAATGACACCATCCTCGCTCTATGGCATTCACTTTACGATCCCATAACATATATCGTCGGTGAATCAGATGACTACAACCTGGACCAGTATCTTGCCGCTTCAGGTGATGTCGATTTTGGCGACTTCGGCCGCTGGATTGATAATAAAAACAATATTACCGGCTTTATTGCAAAAATTGATAAACAATTGAGTGGACCGGGAATATCGGGTAATAAGCTGGACCAGCATCAGGGTTCGTTCAGCCCCGAGACACCGAGGGGGTTCAGGTTCTTCGGCCAGCGGTTTACTCTCGACGGCTTTATCTTTACGATGCTCAGCTCGCCGCGAGTCGGCGATCCCCGGAAAGCCAGAACAATGGTGAAGGGGCTTGACGTGATGGCAGTGCTGGGAAGCAAAACCGCAGCCGGTTTGATAAAAGACGACATGAAAGAGTATGCCAACTTCGAGACAAATTACACTATGCTTAAAGACACGGTAGAAAATTTGAAGGATGATTACTGGCGCAATACCTTTTACCGGAGCTACCTCAGGGTGGTTAAGGAAATAGCGAATTTCGATTCAGGCATGCCGTTCTATTTTACACAGACCTCCATGTGGGACAACAAATCACTGATTACCTCTCACGCCGCATGGGCTGAACTCAGGCATGACACGATTCTTTATGCCAAGCAGAGCGCGGCGGAAAAAGCAGGGCCCGGGCCGTGCAAGACCTGGGACGTGGATTATCTCAACAGGCCGATCGGGTATCTTGAACCGAATCTTGGCGCCCTGTACTGGATACAGTCAATTCTTGAGGACAGCATAACAGTACTTTCAAAAAATGAATTCATGTCCGAGTATTTTGCGAACAAGTTTCAGGATTTCAGGGATCTGATGGGCCGTGCGGTGGAGATCGCGGAAGTCGAGGCGCAGGATAAAGTAATAACTGATGAGCAGAATGAGTATTTATACCAGATGCCGGCAAGGCTGGCAAGGATAGTCATGCCCCCTGATGGAAACATCATTGAACAGGACTTACTGAAAATGGCAATCATTGCTGATGTGCACACTGATGCCGATAACGGTACGGTCCTTGAGGTAGGCACGGGAATCCCTTACCGCATACACGTCGCGCTCAATGACGGTAATGGCGGGAAGCGGATCGCAACCGGATTCATGTTGAGCTACTATGAATTTGAACAGCCGATGAATGACCGGCTGACTGATGAAAAATGGAAAGACATGGTGTATAATGACCAGGACAGCATTGAAAAATACAGGCCGGAATGGGCAAAAGAAGTATTGACCAGATAGAAGGTGGCGCACGCCGGGAATCGAAGGAAGAACAGAAAGGCCGCGGTACGTGTTACAGGATAGTACCCATTATGCTCTGCCTGCTGTTGTGGCGCTGCGGCAATAATCAGGGGATTCATACGAATATAACTGTTTATTCACCAAAACAGGCAGCCGGTTTGATAAATGGCGAAATCCCGCATCACATAAACACAGTACCTCTTCCCGGACATGCTTTCCCGGTGTGCGGCACGGTAAGCCATCATCTGCTTGTTTCCCCTGTCATTAACGCATGGTTCAGGGAGCTGAAATCAAGGCGCACTGATATCCGCACGTTTATTATCATCAGCCCCAATCACGACCGTTCAGGGTCCAGCAATATTTCTTTTTCATCCCGTGACTGGAACACCGCGGGATCAATTACCAGGGTTTCTGAAACTGTCGTCAGGGCCTTGCAGGATGGTCTCCAGCTTAAGGATGATGACCTTGCCTTTTACAATGAACACGGGATTGAAGCCATGCTGCCGTTTATCAATCACTATTATCCCGGCGCGGAAATAGTCCCGATACTGGTTGATGAAAAAAGAAAAGCCGGTGCATTGAATGCTAAGCTCGCTGATGGGATCTTTACTATAATGAATTCCCGCGATGATGTATTTCTGATTATATCCGCTGATTTTTCACACAGGTTCGGAAGAACTGAAACTGACAGAAACGATGTGAAATCGCGAAGATCGCTTTTGTCATTAACCATTCATCCCGCCCGTCCGTGTACCGACAATACAACCGGCATGATGATTTTATACAGTGCCTGTAAAGCGCTGGGGACGATGAACACTCATATATTCTGTCATACCGACGCGGAGAAATATCTTTCAACAACGATGAAGCGTAATATCACCAGCTATTTTTTTACTTTTCACTATTGATCTCACCGAAACGCTTCCTTTTGAAAACAGTATCAGCGCGGTAAATTTTCGTTTTGGGATTTTTGTAGGATGATTCATCTATCCGAGCTTTTCTGCAAATTGCCCTGAGGAAATTTTCCCTGTCCCATCCTTTCTCAGTCGCGATCTGCGCCTGCATGACCGCCTTCCCGTAGGTGCCGATTATATAAATCGTATGTTTCCCGGGGATAAAATTATTGTATTCCCTGATCTGTTCGAGCTGCCCGATCAACGTGATTTCGATGGTGAGATCATTTATTTCTTTACCGGTGATGGGCTTATACCGTTGATCAAAGAAAGCCGCATTCAACGCCGCGGCCTGAACTCCCTGTTCAAGTGAAGCAACGCCCTTAACAAATCCGATGCATCCCCGTTCACGCCTGTTATTGATCAACCTTACGAATATGCCCCGGTCATGATCGGTGCATTCAATATGCGTGAACGATTTCTGTTCCCCGGTCGTTAACTGGTGTACGATTGTTTTTTTTGCAATGACAAACAGTTTATCAGGAATTTCTGTTCCGGTGTTATTGTCTTGCGGGAATACAATAGTCCCGAAGAGGAGGATGGTGAATGAACAGAGACGGATAAATTTTACGGGTCTATATTTCATAGTACTAATAACATCAACTCTCAGGTAATTTATGATATGCATGTATGGGGGGCAAGCATTAAATGGTTCTATATTTTCTTGATCGCCCGCATTCCCCTGATAACGTGATTGATCACGCTCCCGTGAAGAATGATTGCCCCGGTCGCGGCATGCGATTTTCATCCGGCATTCAGGCTTTTTCCCAGTTAAGCCGCACACCGGCGAGGACCTTCTCGTCCGTGATATAGTTTTCGTAATAACCGCAGGTGGCGCAGAGATATGTCATTGTGCTTGAACGCGGCGTAAACCGGGTAAGATTGCGCACATACACATACTTTTCGCCGCTGATAATACCGTTCAATGACTTATAGACTTGATCAGAGCCACAGCGGACACACGTCCCTTTATGCATGATAACCTCCTGTTTTCTCTTCGAATAGTCGGAAGCAGAGATGATAGAAATACCGTAATTACCGTATGCCTATATTTTTTTGATCGCCCGTATTCCCCTGATCACGTGATTGGCCACGCTCCCGTGAAGGCTGACCGCCCCGGGAGCGCAGTATTCCTCGCAGCAGTAGCAGTAAATGCACCGCGAATAATCGATCACGGGATCCCCCTTTTTATTGTACGCGATGGCACCCGCAGCGCATTGGTTCACGCAGTCGCCGCACCGGGTGCACCGGTCCCGCGATATCCGCGGCTCGACAATGAACTGCTGGAACGCGTAATCGTCAATTTTTTTCCAGAATCCTTTTTTCGGTTTCTCATCAGGGGGGATGGTGTACCGCGCGACCGGAAAGGGCAGGTCGCCGGCGAGGTCCAGTCCTTTCTCCGAGGCAAGTCCGCGGTCGACTGCCTCGCGGACCGCGGGCACCCGAACCGGATCAACGCCGATGAGACGGCACGCCGCGATGTCCAGCGCGGGGCCGCTCCGTGACGCGAGAATATGGCCCGTGAGCCGCGGGTCTCCTGTGGCGGCAGGGCCGTCCCGGTCAAGCCCCACAACCGCGTCCATCACGGTGAGCCCGGGGCTCACCGCCTGATAAACATCCACCAGCGGCTTTCCCCAGAATTCTTTGTAGTCAGGCCTGCCCTGGTAGCGGGTGTGGTATATTTGCTTGGTGCCGCCCACGACGCATCCGTACATGTTTTTTATCGCGCCGGTGACGCGCGCCAGGCGGTGTACCTTGAGCTTGGGAACGTTGACCACCAGGTCGTTTTCAAAGACTTCGGAGGTTATATACAGCGGGTCGAGATATGCCATACCGGTAATTTTTTTAAGCAAGGTTGTTTCAAAGGGGACCAGGCGCGCGCCGTATTTCTCCGCCACTGCGCGCATGCCGCTGGTTTCAAGTCCTGCCCTGGTGCAGCCTCCCTGGTAAAAGGCGGATGAGTCGCCGATGCTCACGCTGCACCCGTGATCGGAGAACCAGCGGCACAGCGCGTCGATCACTGCCGGGTGGGTGGTTGCGGCCTGCTCCGGCGTGTTCTGCGCGATGATATTGGGTTTGAGAAGAACACGGCTGCCCGCCGGGATTTTAAACGTAATATCAGCGAGGGAGCGCGTTACGGCTTCATAAACCCGGTCAGGATCATAGGAGGTGCAGCGGCGCAGGGAAACCATCTGTTTTCCCGTGACCGGTTTTTTTCTTTTTTCGGGCATTGCTCTTGCCTCCTGA
>Ga0116162_10000061_pt1 | contig 97067 bp, 87 predicted proteins | sample AD_UKC105_MetaG_FD_89875 | JGI IMG/M metagenome (GOLD analysis project Ga0116162, IMG submission 89875) | Active sludge microbial communities of municipal wastewater-treating anaerobic digesters from Hong Kong - AD_UKC105_MetaG | ecosystem: Engineered > Bioreactor > Anaerobic > Digestate...
CAACGATATAGAAGAAAGGGGGCAATACCCAATTCCTGTGCAAGCTCGGAAACATTCTTGCGTTCTAAACTGAGTTTGACCGCATTCTCTTTGAATGCCTTGTCAAAATGGGTCCTTTGTTTTCTCATATTACACAAAAATAAGCTTTTATGCTTAACTCTGTGTCCCGGCTAAGTTAGTAATTCCACTTACACCATTATAAGTTATTCTAACTAGTAAGGGAGCACTCCCATTTCTATACTTTTTGTTTTTCCTTAAAAAATAGCTTACGCTAAAAGTTGACTTTTCCATAGCTTTACACTTTAATTTTTTAATGATTGTAATACAGTGTTCTGCTATTTGATATATAGTGCTGTTTTACTGCTTATTACAGATGTTAATTTTCAAGACTAGTGTTTTGTTCTGTTTATTAAATTTAGAACACCAGTTTGGCACCTCACATCTATTAATAATACTGTTTCGGAATATTGAAGAGATTGATATTTTAGGAGTTTAAAAGTTATAGCAAAACCTCTTCTACATTATCTTTTAGTATCATTTAAAGCATAAAAAAACTCCCTTAAGATTTCTCTTAAAGGAGTAGTAATTGGTATTTTGTGCGGCCGAAGGGACTCGAACCCCCACGCCTCTCGGCACCAGATCCTAAGTCTGGCGCGGCTACCAATTACGCCACGGCCGCGAATGGAACTGCAAAGATACAATTATTTATGATATGGCTGATTCAGTTGTTCAATTTTTTCACCAGCGAATCTATTACCTCCGGAAAATGGGCATACTCCAGCGCATGCACCTTGCGGGCCACTTCTTCGGGTGAGTCACCCGGCAACAGTTCACAGCGCGCCTGGAAGATAATATCCCCCTCATCATAATGCTCGTTCACGTAATGGATTGTGATGCCTGATTCCTTTTCGCCCGCTTCAACCACCGCCCGGTGTACCCGGTCGCCATACATTCCCTTGCCACCATAGAGGGGCAGCAACGCCGGATGGATGTTGATGATGCATCTGGGATAGGCATCGAGCAGGGGCTGCGACACCTTCAGCAGAAACCCTGCCAGGACAATGAAGTCTATCTGATACTGCCTTAATATATCCAGCACCTCAAGTCCCTTATCAAAAGCATCTTTGCTAAATGTTACAGAGGGGATCCCCAGTCTTTTGGCGCGCGCATGCACAGGGGCATCTGCCTTGTTGGAGAGAATCAAAGCGATTTTCACGTCGTCACGCTGGTGAAAGTAGCGGGCAATCTGCTCAGCATTGCTGCCACTACCCGAGGCAAAAAGGGCCAGTAATACCATAAAATGAGGTGGTTTATTGCACAAAGATGGTTTATTTGTGCATTTTTTTTGAATTTAATCGACAATTGTTTGCACAATTAGAGAAAAAATGCGTTACTTTGCAAGCGCAAATGTAAGAATAATATTTTATTTATTAATTAATATCGAAAGTTATGTCTGAAGTAGCACAAAGAGTGAAATCGATCATTGTTGACAAACTGGGTGTAGAAGAATCTGAAGTAACAGAAACCGCCAGCTTCACCAATGACCTGGGCGCTGATTCTCTCGACACGGTAGAGTTGATTATGGAATTCGAGAAGGAATTCAACATCTCTATCCCGGATGATCAGGCTGAAAAGATCTCTTCAGTGGGAGATGCTGTTGCCTACGTAGAACAACACGCAAAATAATCCATCCCTACATGGAGTTAAAGAGAGTTGTAGTAACAGGCCTGGGAGCGATTACACCGCTGGGGAATGACGTTCAGACCACTTGGGAGAACGCCCTGGCAGGTAAGAGCGGTGCCGGGCCTATTACTCATTTCGATGCATCCCTTTTCAAGACGCAGTTCGCCTGCGAAGTGAAGGATTTCAACCCGGCTGATCACTTTGACCGCAAAGAGGTCAGAAAGTACGACCGTTATTCACAGCTGGCCATCAAGGCTGCCAAGGATGCAATGGGCGATTCCGGACTGGACCTGGAGAAGGAGAACCTGGACCGCATCGGAGTGATTTTTTCTGCCGGGATCGGCGGCATCAAGACGTTTGAAGATGAGGTGGGTGAATATTTCACCAACAAGGAGAGAGGGCCCAAGTTCAATCCCTTTTTCATTCCGAAAATGATAGCGGATATCGCTGCAGGGCATATCTCTATGATTTATGGACTGAGAGGACCCAACTATGCGACCGTTTCGGCTTGTGCCTCTTCCACCAACGCCATCGTAGACGCGTTCAACCTGATACGCCTCGGGAAAGCAAACGCCATCGTCACCGGTGGTGCCGAAGCGACCATCAGCCCCTCAGCTGTGGGTGGTTTCAACGCGATGCATGCCATCTCCACACGCAATGACGATCCCCTCACCGCTTCACGCCCCTTCAGCGCCAGCCGCGACGGGTTTGTTATGGGTGAAGGGGGAACGGCACTCATCCTGGAGGAGTTGGAACACGCCATCGCACGAGGTGCCACCATCTACGCAGAGGTAGCCGGCGGTGGCATGTCGGCCGATGCCTATCACCTCACCGCCTCCCATCCCGACGGGCTGGGTGCGAAACTGGTGATGCGCAACGCGCTGGAGGATGCCGAGATGACTCCCGACCAGATCGACTACATCAATGTACATGGAACAGCCACACCGGTGGGCGACATCTCGGAGGCGAGAGCCATCCTCGATGTATTTGGAGAGCACAGCTATAAGCTGAACATCAGCTCTACGAAGTCGATGACCGGCCACCTTCTCGGTGGAGCGGGAGCCTTGGAGGCGATGCTCTCCATCCTGGCCATCCGCGATCAGGTAGCCCCCCCCACCATCAACTTCACCGAGGGGGACGAGGATCCTGACATTGATTACCGGTTAAATTTCACTTTCAACAAAGCTCAAAAAAGGGAGATAAGAGCTGCGTTATCGAACACTTTTGGCTTTGGGGGACACAACGCAAGTGTAATTCTCAAGCAATACAACCAGTAGTGTGTTAAGAAGATTTGTCAAAAGAGTAAAGGCTCTCCCGCACAAGGGTAAGGAGCCTTATCTTTCGTTTTACAAGGTACTGGGATTCTATCCCGACTGGATTGATCTCTACCGGGAAGCCATGACACACCGCTCCTCATCCGTCCGTTCGCAGAAAGGTAAATGGGTGAACAACGAGCGGCTCGAGTTCCTGGGCGACGCCATCCTTGATGCCATCGTGGCCGACATCCTCTACAAGCAGTTCGACCACAAAAAAGAGGGATTCCTCACCAGTACCCGTTCACGCATCGTGCAGCGTGAGACCCTCAACAAGATTGCCATCGAGCTGGGTCTCGACAAGCTGATTGTCTCCTCCACCCGCAACCTTGCCCACAACACCAATATCTACGGTGACGCGCTTGAAGCGCTCATCGGTGCCATCTACCTGGACCAAGGCTATCGCGTGGCGAAGCACTTCGTCTATGAGACGCTGATCAAGCAGCACATCAACATGGATAAAGTGCTCAAGAGCGAGGTGGACTTTAAGTCGCGGCTCATTGAGTGGGGGCAGAAAAACAAGGTGGAGGTATCGTTCGAGGTGACCGAATCATCCTACGATGCCCAGAACAACCCGGTATTCTTCTCTTGTGCCCGGGTCGCAGGGGTTGAGGTCGGCTCCGGAAAAGGTTATTCGAAGAAGGAGTCACACCAGATGGCTGCCAAGATCGCCATCAAGAAACTGCGGGAGAGCAACGAGCTGCAGGAAGTGCTGCTGAAGGAAACTGAACCTGAATCATCCGTTGGCTCCGGCAATCAGGAAGAATAGAGCATCACAGCACAATGAAAAAAGAAAAGGCACCTTGCGGTGCCTTTTTTCTATTGTTACCATATCCCGAAGGAGATTCCCATCCGTTTGCCCTGCACCACCAGATCGGTGTCGGGCGTCACCAGGCTCAGTTTTCCTGCCACCTCCTCAAGCGGCACATCGGAGATCTGGTTGCCCAGCTTGGCTACCATCCGTCCAAAGCGTCCCTCATGAATCAGATGGGCGGCATGGCCCCCCAGCAGGGTGCCCAGATTGCGGTCGTAAGGTGAAGGAGACCCACCGCGCTGGATATAACCCAATACGGTTTCTCTTGTTTCAAATCCAGTCTGCTCCTGTATCTCCCGGGCAAAGTAAAAACCGGGCTTCTCGTTGGAAGGCACCTCAATGCCTTCGGCTACAGCCACGATGGAGTATGCTTTCCCCAACTCCATACGTTTTTTGATCTTGTCGATCACCACCTTCATGTTGAACCCCAGCTCGGGCAACAGGATGATATCGGCTCCCCCTGCCATGCCGGCGTAGAGGGTGATCCATCCCGCATGGTGACCCATCAGCTCGATCACCATCACACGGCGGTGTGAACTGGCGGTGGAGTGTAGGCGGTCAATTGCATCGGTGGCGATGTTTACAGCGGTATCGAAGCCGAAGGTGACATCGGTTCCGAAAATATCATTGTCGATGGTCTTTGGCACCCCCACCACGTTCAGGCCCAGCTCGGAAAGCATCCAGGTGGTTCGCTGCGTGCCGTTACCACCGATGCATACCAGGCAGTCGAGTTCCAGCTCATGGTATGCATTCTTGATCTGCTCACGGTCCTTCTCGTCGGGCGAATTGATCATCTTGCGGAACACTTTCTCACGGGCAGTACCCAGGATGGTGCCTCCAAGGTTAAGGATGCCGGAGAGAGACTGATCGGTGAGTTCAACGATATCCTTGTAGAGCAGTCCGGAGAAACCATTCTGGATACCAATCACTTGCATGTCATAATTGTTGATCGCTGTTTTACCGACGCCCCGGATGGTGGCGTTGATGCCGGGGGCATCGCCGCCCGAAGTGAGAATACCTACCTTCATATGTTCTGATTTAAGAGAGTTACAAAGAAAAGGAAAAATGTGAAAGAATGAACACTTCGTTCCCATTATTTCAAAAAAAGATGGAATCGGCGAAGCAAACGCAAGGACAACGCTCTCAGGAATGGAGACGATGGTGGATCACCTTGGCAGCACTCATTGAGGCTCCCGGCTCTCCTAATCGCTCCTGTAGCTCCCGGTAGCTCAACAGCATGTTGTTACGGTAACTCTGCACATGAAGAAGTTGATGAAGTTCCCTGCGGATATTTTCCACGGTAAAGAACTTGGCGAATAGCTCCTTCACCACCTCACGTCCACATATCAGGTTGACCAGCGAGATATAGGGAGTATGCAGCAGATGTTTAAAGCCCCAGTAGGTGAGTCGCGGCAAAGAGGTCTTGTAGCAGACCACCTGTGGCACGTTGAGCAGCGCTGTCTCGAGGGTTGCAGTGCCAGAGGTGACCAACGCAGCCTCCGACTGTGCCAGTATGCGGTAGGTCTGCCCGAAGAGCACCTTCACCTGCGGGAAACCTTTTTCATAAGATTTATAGAATGAGGGGTCGATACCGGGAGCACCCGCGACGATGAACTGGTAACCGTCCGCAAACCCTTTCACTGCCTCCAGCATAGGGGGCAGGTTGACGCGAATCTCCTGCTGACGACTGCCGGCAAGCAGCGCGATCACAGGTTTCTCTTCCAGTCCGTTTTCTTCCGCAAACTGATGGAATGTCTCCTCCTGATGGTCACGCTGTGCAATTGCATCGACTATGGGGTTGCCCACATAATGCACCGGGTAGTGATGTTTCCTGAAGAAATCCACCTCGAACGGGAGTATGCAAAGCATCTCATCCACATATTTCCTGAACGCATTCACCCGGTATTCCTTCCAGGCCCACACTTTGGGGGATATATAATAAAAGACCGGGATCTTAAGCTCAAGTTTCACATACTTCGCAATCTTCAGATTGAAACCGGGGTAGTCCACCAGGATCACCGCATCAGGATTATAGGAGGCGATATTGCTCTTGCAGAAGGATAGGTTGCGCAGGATGGTGCCTGCATGGAGCACTACAGGCATCAGCCCCATATAGGCCATCTCGCGGTAATGCTTCACCAGCGTTCCCCCGGCTTGTTCCATCAGGTCACCACCGAAGAAACGGAATTCCGCTTTGCCGTCAAGTTCCCGTATCGATCGCATCAAGTTCGATGCATGCAGATCGCCAGATGCTTCTCCTGCTATGATGTAGTATTTCATATTATTCGCTGTAAGCTATAGGTTCCAAGTTTTGAGTTCCGGCAGAAAGTCATAGGCCGTCATGTCAATTTTTACAGGTACCACGGCTGCATACCCCCTGGCCAGAGCCCATTCATCGTTGTCCTCATTGTCAGCCTGCCAGTTTTCGAAGTTACCGGTCATCCAGTACACATCTCTTCCGGCACCATCCTTCGATCGTTGGTATTCGTTTACCCACTTACCCTCGGTCTGGGTTGTCATCCTTACTCCCTTAATTTCGCCCGCGGGAACGTTGACATTAAGGCAGACACCCCGGGGCAGTCCCTTTTCCAGCACCTCGGCCGCCAAACGACGGGCTACTGCAGCAGTCACCGTGAAATCGGCATCAGGGGAGAAGTCACATAGCGAGAAGCCGATGGAGGGCACCTCAAAGATGCAACCCTCGATGGCGGCACCCATGGTGCCGGAGTAGATGACACTGATACCGGCATTGGAACCGTGATTGATGCCCGAGACCAACAGGTCAGGCTTGCGTGGTACAAACTCATTCAATGCCAGCTTCACACAGTCTACCGGCGTACCGTTACAGTGGTATGCAATCAACCCCTCTTCACGGTGGTATACCCTGGCCCTTAGCGGCTGGGAGGTAGAGATGGCACTCGACATTCCAGACCGATGCGAGTCGGGTGCAAAAACAATGATGTCACCCAACCCCTTCATCGCTTCAATCAGCGATTTAATCCCTTTTGCCTGATACCCATCGTCATTGGTGACCAGGATCAGCGGTTTCTCATTACTCATAAACAGATCTTCCATTCACGCAAAGATAATGAAATAATGCCATTCATTTGCTGCCTCATATGTTACGAAAGTATTAAAAATGACCACTCCATGATTCATCCGCCAACTATTTCGTATCTTTGGTTGTTTTTTATACAGTATAAAATCAAATTCAGATATGCGAAAATTAACAATCCTTTTCTACCTGCTGATTGCTTCGGCAGCTCTCTCTGCTTCGGAAGTGAAACCAGTAAAGAACCTTATTGTGATGATCCCCGATGGAACATCTCTCAGTGTTTACTCTGCTGCCCGCTGGTTCAAGCTTTACAACGGCATGGGTGACAGGCTCAATGTTGATCCCTACATCACCGGCACCGTAACCACCTTCTCTTCGAACGCACCCATCGGCGACTCAGCCCCCACCGGTTCAACCTACGCTACCGGTGTGCTACAGCAGTCGGGCAACGTGGCCATCCACCCCGAGGTGTCGGACAATGATATCTTCCCGGTATCTGCCGACCGTAGTTTACAACCGGCAGCAACCATCCTGGAAGCTTCCAGGATCATGAAACAGAAAGCTGTGGGTCTGGTGGTCACCTGCGAGTTTCCCCACGCCACGCCGGCGGACTTCTCGGCACATCACTATAAAAGGAGCAACTATAAAGCTTTGGCACCACAAATCGCCTACCAGAACCTGGATGTGTTGTTCGGAGGGGGCAACGGCATCCTCACCGACGATATCAAGAAGCACTTCGCCAACAACGGTACCACGTTGATCAGCGACGACCGGCAGGCACTCCTCAACTACAACGGGACAGAAAAGGTGTGGGCCCTCTTCGGCGAGAAAGCCCTCCCCTACAACATCGACCGCAACCCCGATAGGGTACCATCCCTCGCTGAGATGACCGGCAAGGCACTGGAACTGCTCTCGAAAAAAGAGAACGGCTTCTTCCTGATGGTGGAAGGGAGTCAGGTAGACTGGGCAGCACACGCCAACGATGCCGCCACCATGATCGATGAGTACCTCGCCTTCGATGAAGCGGTGGGCAAGGCGATAGAGTTTGCCAAGGCTGACGGCAACACTGCAGTGGTGATCGTCTCCGATCACGGCAACAGCGGCTTTTCTATTGGCAGCAGTCGATGCAGTGGTTATGACCGCCTCTCTTTGGAGCAGATATTCGGTACCGTTTCAGGTTACAAGCTAAGCAGCAACGCCCTGGAGTCTATCCTAATTGAGACACCTTCAGATCAATTTAAAAGCGTCTTCATGGAGTATACCGGCATAGACCTCACAGATGATGAACTGGAGCTGCTCCTCTCCTCGAAGAACTACAAGGAGGCGGATTACACCAAGGTTGGAACCAGCAACAACCTGGCACACAACATCGGAAACATCCTGAACGAACGCACATGCTTCGGCTTTACAACCGGTGGCCATACCGGTGAAGAAGTGTTGTTGGCAGCCTATCACCCGGAGGGCGATGTGCCACGCGGCAACATGCGCAACACGGAGTTAAACCGCTACCTGCAAAAGGTGAGCGGACTTGAGTGCACTCTTGAGCAACTTTCGGATCGTATTTTTGTGAAACATACGGAGGTGTTCGAAGGAATGAGTTACTCCATCATCCGTGACAACCCCGACTTTCCGGTACTGAAGGTGAAGAAAGGCAGAACAACTCTGGAGATCCCCGCCTTCTCATCGGTGGTAAAGAAGAACGGGAAGCCTTTAGACTTAGGCTCTGTAGTGGTTTACATTGACAAGAATGATACATTCTATCTCCCTTCTAACCTGAAAGAGATGTTCTGAGAGATTAATGATCAACAAACAAAAAAACTCCGCTCTTAACAGGCGGAGTTTTTTGTTACCGGATGAAATTTCAAACTGCTACTGTTTCTCCTCATCCGAGATACTAATATCACCTTGGAATGAGATCGACTGCCTGTTGAAGTCGTTCACCAAAAGACGGGAAGTACCATTTTCCAAGATGTCGAAGCTAAAGGTCACCGGCCGGTCAAGATCGAGGATTGTGATCTTAGCCATCCAACTGCCGCGCTTCTCTCCGGGAGCGTAGCGATAGGTGAAATCGGTACTTGTAAACTGAAAACCTCCCTCACGAGGATCCATCGGTGCACGATAGGCACGACCGTAGTATGGCAGATAGGCTTTCACCGTGTCGGGAGACACTGTAACATCATAATAAGGCGACAAGTATACCGGTTTGTAGCCGGTGGGATAGGCATATGTCGCCTCAAAAAGAAAAGAGGACTGCTCTACCGCCTCCTGCACCTCCATAGCCATTTTCTCTTTTTCTGCCACTGTCAGGGAACTGCCGCATCCCCAGAATGTGAACATGAGCAAGATGAGACTGAATTGGTAAGATAACATTTTTTTCATCGTTTACTCCTCCATCATTAATACATCACATGATTCATCGACGGATTACACCATGTAACCCAACGCAAAAGAGATTCATCTATTTAACAGCGGGAGAGCTAAAAATGTTTCAGCCGATAAAATCACGAAAAGGAAAAAAATGAAAGAGATAGAAGAGCAACATCACAACAATATTGATGTAAGCGATCCAGAGACCTCCCTTCGTATGTAAACGGGTGAAATAATAGGCATTCAGATAGGAGATCAATGGTAGAGCAAGAGTGAAAAAGAAGAGTGTACTCTGCCAGTAGATTACCTGCAAAATTAACAAGAATAAAATCAGAAAGACAACAAACTGCAACAACGTAAGGGTAAGCACCTTGTCGCGAAAGAATATACGGATACTGAGAATCATGTTGGAAAGGTAGAAAAGCACAACCAACAACAGGGCAACCCACTCCATAGCGGTGAGGTCGGGAAGCCCGGGCAGTGAGATGTGGGTATAGAATTGAAAGGGATAAAGGAAGTCGGGCAAATCATCAAACAGGTAAGCCAGCGAGAAAAGCGAGAATGCCACCAGCAGGATACCGAAGAGATAGGAGAGTCGTGCCCTCAATTGTGGCCCTCGCATGGAGCGTTCTCCTCTCCACCAAAGGAGTGCAAGCGCCAATGCACCGATGTGAAAAAGAGAAGCCACGGCAATCAGCACACCAGACCGGAAAGAGTAAAGATAGGCATCCTGCTTCTGATATGATTGCAATAAAGGGAAAAATGCAAGCAACACGGGAATTACTGCCGCCATAGCAGGTGTCATCACCAAAAAACGGGGATGCAGACTCAGCAGAAATAGCGGGACAATAAAAGGCAGGTTGGAGCGGGTGCGAATGAGTGCAAAACGGTTGTTCATCGAATGGATCAACCAGGCGATAAGTAGCACGACAAGCGAGGATACAACCAACGAGATTACTGGATCTGTAAACAGAGGAGCAGAAAATTTCCACAAATAACCGGCACCGGATGAGAAATCCAAATCGTTCTCACTGTTGAGAAAGAGCAGTAGTCGCATCCCCAGGATCACCAACATGGAAGGAAATGTCACGAAACGACCTTCAACAAATGTCCTCCGAAAGGTGAGTAGAGATGTGGCCATATCAGAAAAGCTGAATGTCGTTGTGGCTATCGTAGGTCAAATCCAATATCTTTTCGAAAGACGCACTTGTCAAAACAGATCTTAGAGATCGATTGGTAGGATCGCAAAAGTGCTTCATCCATGCTCGTTCCGTAGGAAGTGACAGCCAAGACACGACCGCCGTCGGTAACAACATTGTGATCTTCCATCCTTGTGCCGGCATGGAACAAAATGCTGTCGGTCACCTCTTCCAGACCCAAAATCTCTTTCCCCTTCTCATAAGACCCTGGATACCCCCCCGATACCATCATCACTGTTACAGCCGTTCGGTCGTCAATCTCCAGCTTCTTACGGTCGAGCGTTTCAGTCGTGACTCCAATAAAGAGATCAAGAAGGTCAGACTTGATGAGCGGCATCACCACTTCTGTTTCCGGATCGCCCATGCGCACATTGTACTCAATCACCTTTGGTTCTCCCTCTACCTTGATCAGGCCGAGGAAAATAAAACCCTTGTATTCTATCTTTTCTTTGCTGAGGCCCAAAATAGTAGGCTCAACAATCCGGGTACGTACTTTCTCCATAAATGCTTCATCGGCAAAGGGTACAGGTGATACTGCACCCATGCCGCCGGTATTGAGCCCTGTGTCACCCTCGCCAATCCGCTTGTAGTCCTTGGCTACAGGCAGAATCTTATAGGAGCTGCCATCGGTCAATACAAACACAGAGCACTCTATACCTGAAAGAAACTCCTCAATGACCACCTTGTTGCCTGCCTTTCCGAACTTGCCATCCAATATCTCCCGAAGCATCTGTTTCGATTCATGCAGCTCATCCAGGATCAGTACCCCCTTGCCGGAAGCAAGTCCATCGGCTTTCAACACATAGGGAGAGGAAAGAGAATCAAGAAATGCATCCCCTTCAGCAATGTTCTCAGGAGTCACAGTAAGATAACGCGCCGTAGGGATCTGGTGTCGCAACATGAAGTTCTTGGCAAAATCTTTGCTCCCCTCCAGTTGGGCTCCTTTCTTGGAGGGACCGATTACGGCGATGTGACAAATATCCTCATCGTCACGGAAGAAATCATAGACACCTTCCACCAGCGGATCCTCCGGCCCTACAACAATCATGTCGATGTCATGCTCCAGAGCAAATCGCTTCATCTCAACAAAGTCTGTCACTGCTATGGGCACATTGGTCCCCAACTGGGCCGTCCCTGCGTTGCCGGGAGCAATGTAGAGATTGTTCAGGTAACTGCTTTTACGTATTTTCCACGCCATAGCGTGTTCACGGCCTCCGGAGCCAAGAAGAAGAACATTCATAACCTCAGTGAATCCTTTATGAAATTAATAACCACTGCCCTTGCAGCAATAAGCGGGCAACAATGCACAAAGCTACTAAAAAAATTCAAAAATGCATCCAGCAGCTTTGAAAAAAGAACCACCATTCACCCTGAAACCGCTATCTTTGCATTTCAAAAAAACTCAATGATGGTTCAAAATAGAATTTGTACTCTTTTAGGCATCCGTTACCCAATCATACAGGGGGGCATGGTGTGGTGCAGCGGCTGGAAACTTGCCGCGGCGGTGAGCAATGCAGGAGGTTTGGGACTGATTGGTTCAGGCTCTATGCACCCTGACATGTTGCGTGATCACATTACCAAATGCAGAATGGCCACCAAGAATCCCTTTGGTGTAAATATCCCCCTGATGTATCCGCAGATTGAGGAGATCATGCAGATTGTCATCGATGAAAAGGTGCCGGTAGTCTTCACTTCCGCGGGTAATCCGAAGAGCTGGACTGCCACCCTGAAAAAAGAAGGAATCACAGTGGCACATGTTGTTTCAAGCTCCCGTTTTGCAAGAAAGTCAGCAGAAGCCGGTGTTGACGCCATTGTTGCAGAAGGCTTTGAAGCAGGGGGCCATAATGGACGCGAGGAGACTACCACCCTCACCCTGATACCGCAGGTACGCGCTGCCACAGGACTCCCCCTGATAGCTGCCGGTGGAATTGCCACAGGTGCCGGAATGGCTGCAGCCTTCGCGCTGGGCTCCGAGGGGGTGCAGGTGGGTACGCGCTTCGCTCTCACAGTTGAAAGCTCTGCCAGCGATGCCTTCAAGCAGCGTTGCATCGGACTGAACGAAGGGGATACCCTTCTCTCGCTGAAGAAGGTGAGTCCCACACGACTGGTTAAAAATGAATTCTTCCAACAGGTGCATGTACTGGAGGAAAGGGGAGCCTCTGCTGATGAGCTTCGTGAACTGCTGGGACGTGGACGTGCAAGAAAAGGCATCTTTGAAGGTGATCTGACGGAGGGAGAACTGGAGATAGGGCAAATAGCCTCTCACATCCGCGAGATCCTTCCCGCCGGCGAGGTGGTACGCAGGATGATGGAGGAGTACCACCAGACACTGAAGCATCTGTCGGAACAAACATTCGACTGACAAGCAATCAATAGAGGAAACCAAAACCAAAACTTAGCACTGCTACATGATATCGTTCAGAGAGTCTCTCATATTATTGTTCATCGCATTGACATCGTTCCACACAGAGTCATCTGCGCAGGAAAACAGGAATTTCACACTGGAAGAACTGATTCCAGGTGGGAATGATTATTATCGCTTTACCGCACGCATTCCCGGTTCATACCAATGGCACGGCAACCGGCTGATGGTAGCAGAAAGGGACACTGTATGGGAAGTGATCAACCCAACCGGAAGAAGCAGCAAAAAGATGTGGCTCACCTTCGATAAGTTATCTTCCGACGCGCGGCTTGGGGAGCAACAGGTGACAAGGCTCTCCTTTCAAGAAGAGGAAGGCGATGCTGCCATCCTTACCACCGACAACGGGATCGCCACCTTAAATCCAAAGAAAAAAAAGATAGAGACCTTTTTCAGCTTCCCTGAAAAGAGTGCCAACCATACCCTCTCTCCCTCAGGCCGTCACCTTGCCTTCACGAAGTCCAACAACCTCTACCTGCTCGACAGCAAGGGTGAGGTGTCAACAGTCACAAACGACTGTGACATGGGTATCGTAAACGGTCAGTCGGTTCACCGCAACGAGTTTGGCATCAACAGCGGTATCTTCTGGTCGCCCGATGGCAGCATGTTGGCTTTCTACCGGATGGACGAACGAATGGTGAGCGACTATCCACTGGTGGACGCCTCATCGAGGGTGGCAGAGGCGAATCCGGAGAAGTATCCTATGGCGGGGATGAGCAGCCACGAGGTGACCATCGGTATTTACAACATCCTCGAGAATAATACTATATGGCTCAAAACAGGAGAGCCGTCTGACCATTATCTCACCAATATCGCCTGGAGTCCGCGTGGGGAAGCACTTTATGTTGCACATCTCAACCGCGGCCAGGACACCATGCAACTGAAGCGATACAACAGCGCGACGGGAGAGAATGAACTCACCCTTTTCGAAGAAACAGATCCCAAATATGTAGAGCCTGAGAATCCAGTGCTCTTCGTGCGAGGCAGAGATGACCTTTTCATCTGGCAAAGTGAGCGTAGCGGCTACAATCATCTTTATCTCTACGACACCTGTGGCAACATGGTGAAGCAACTCACCGACGGCAACTGGGAGGTGACAGAAATCACAGGTTTTGATGAGAATGGTGAAAATCTATTTTTCATCTCTACCCTACCCTCTCCCATCGACCGCCACATCTGCAGCGTCAACCTCACAAGCGGGAAGATCACACAGCACACCACACTCCCCGGAACACATACTGCAAAGCTCAGCAGCTCCGGACGCTATCTGATTGACCACCACACGGCACACGACAACCCGGGCCGAATAGACCTGCTCGACAGCCGCACCGGTAAAATTACACAGCTGAATGCCGCCGTTGACCCCTTCGCCGGCTATCGCATGCCCACTGTTGAAGCAGGTACCCTAAAAGCCGCTGACGGGGTGACTGACCTCTGGTATCGCATGGTGAAACCGGCCAACTTCGACCCTGAAAAGAGATATCCGGTGGTCGTATATGTCTATGGGGGACCCCACTCACAGCTGGTGAGCAACCGCTGGCGCTACGGCTCCGGTGGCTGGGAGACCTACATGGCACAAAAGGGCTATATCGTCTTCGTAATGGACAATCGCGGCACATCATACAGGGGAAAGGCGTTCGAACAGGTGACCCACCGTCGGTTGGGGGTCGTGGAAAGCGAAGACCAGCTGAAAGGGGTGGACTACCTTCGTTCGCTGCCTTACGTGGATAGTGACAGAATGGGTATCCACGGATGGAGCTATGGCGGCTTCATGACCATCAACATGCTGTTGCGTTATCCCGGACTCTTCAAGGTGGGAGTAGCTGGAGGTCCTGTGATCGACTGGAAATATTACGAGGTGATGTATGGGGAGCGTTACATGGACACCCCTGATGAAAATCCGGAAGGATACAGGGAGAGCAGCCTGCTCAACAGAGCCGGTGATTTGCAATCACGCCTGCTGATGATCCACGGCGATGAAGACCCCACGGTGGTGATGCAGCACACCCTTCAGTTCCTGAAAAAAAGCATTCAGGAAGGCACCCACCCTGACCTCTTCCTCTACCCGGGACACGGCCACAACATGATCGGCCACGATAGGGTACACCTCCATGAACATATCACCCGTTATCTTGAGGATTTTATCGACAGAGACAAGCCGTGACAATTCCTGAAAAAGTTGCTATCTTTGCATCCAGCTATGCAATACGAATTATTTCCACCGGAGCGTTTTTCCTTTTTCAGCCTGAGCAGCGGCAGCTGCGGCAACTGCTACTACCTGGGCAACAACCGCTACGGCATATTGATTGATGCGGGATTGGGGCCGCGAGTCATCAAAAAGCGACTGGCACAGCATGGTGTGGAACTATCTTCCATCATGGCGATACTGATCACACACGATCACTATGATCACATCAAGTCGGCAGGTTACCTGGGAGAGAAGTTGTACATACCGGTTTATGCCACCCGGGAGGTACACCGCGGCATTGACGCCTGCCCCATGATCAGCAACCGATTGAATGGCTCCGCAAGATATATTGAGAAGGGAACACCCTTTCAGATTGAAGATCTACGCATCACCGCCTTCGATGTGCCACACGACAGCAACGATAATGCCGGATACCTCATTGAATTTGCCGGACAGAAGTTGATCATCGCCACCGACGTCGGCACAATCACAGATGAAGTGACACGTTACGCAGCACAGGCAAACCACCTCGTGATTGAGAGCAACTATGATGAAGACCTGCTCATGAACGGCCGCTATCCGATCTACCTGAAAAGGAGGATCTCCTCAGGCGCAGGCCACCTGAGCAACCGCCAGACCGCTGAATTTCTGGCAGATCTTTTCCATGAGGAGTTGCGCAACATATGGCTTTGCCACCTCAGCGGCGACAACAACAACCCACAGCTGGCCTACAGCACCATCAAAGATCATCTCACGCGTAATGGCATTGAGGTGGGGCAAAAGCTGGCACTCCGGGTGTTTGAGAGAAACATATTGTCCGATAAAATCGAACTCTGAACAATGTCCATATCCCCGATACTCCTCTTTACTTACAACCGTCCCGAGCACACAAGGTTGACACTTGAAGCGTTGAAGAAGAACCACCTCAGTGACAGGAGCAGGTTGTATATCTTTTCCGATGGTTACAGGAATGAAACAGACAGGGAGGAGGTGATGAAAGTTCGTGAACTGGTCCGTTCAGTTGAGGGTTTTGCTGCGATTCACATTGAAGAACGAACAGAAAACGTGGGCCTTGCCCGCAACATCATCGAAGGCGTCACGCGTGTCGTGAACGAGCATGGAAAGGTGATCGTCCTGGAAGATGACCTGATCACATCTCCCTATTTCCTCACCTTCATGAACGACGTCCTGGAGCGATATGAACAGGAGGAGAAGATTGCCCATGTTCAGGGCTTTTGTTTCCCCCTGCAGGGTTTGCCAGATGCCTTCCTGATCAGATGGACCGGCAGCTGGGGGTGGGCCACCTGGAAGCGGGCATGGAATCTCTTCAACCCCGATGGGGAAGCACTCCTGTCGGAGATAATGAAGAAAAGACTGGACAGGGAGTTTGACTTCAACGGCAACTATCCCTTCACCCGCATGCTCCGCAGGCAGGTAAACGGGGAGAACGACTCCTGGGCCATCCGTTGGAATGCATCCCTCTTTCTGCACAACAGGCTCTCGGTGAACGCCGGCAAGTCGCTGGTGCAGAACATCGGATTCGATGGGAGTGGGCGTCACAGTGGACATGATGTGATCTACACAACCCCACTCCACATGTCAGCGCTGAGCAGCGAGATTCCCCGGATAGAGGAGAACAAGGCTGTAAGAAAAGCATTCGAAAAATATTACAGACGCACAAACTCTCTCCTGGCAAAAGGGGTTAGAAGAATTAAAAGGATATTAAAAGGCTGAGACCAGATGAAAATCCTGCTCATCAACACATCCGACATTAGAGGAGGTGCCGCCATCGCCGCCTTCCGGCTGATGAACGCCCTCAACGCCAATGGTCAGCAGGCGAAGATGATGGTGCGGGAAAAGCTGTCAGACAATGACAATGTGGTTCAGGTGGGAGGTAACCTGGCAAACCGCTGGAATTTTCTGGCAGAGAGAACCCGTATCTTTGCCCACAACCGCTTCTCACGCAAAAACCTGTTTGATGTATCAATTGCCGACAGAGGGCTCTCTGTTGTGAATCATCCTCTTTTCAGGGATGCAGATGTGATTCACCTGCACTGGATCAACCAGGGGATGCTCTCGCTAAAAGAGATTGGAAGGATCATAGCCTCGGGGAAGAAGGTGGTCTGGACCATGCATGACATGTGGCCCTTCACCGGCATCTGTCATCATGCGGCCGGTTGCGACCACTACGAGAGCAGCTGCGGGAGGTGTCCCTACCTGGCGGCACCGTCACAAAAGGATCTCTCCCATGAGTGTTTCCGAATCAAACAAAACACCTATGCCCATGGGAAAATCACCTTCGTCGCCTGCAGCCATTGGTTGAAAGAGTTGGCCGAAAAAAGTCCACTCACCCGGGGGCACCACCTCCTATCCATTCCCAATCCAATTGACACAACGCGCTACCGACCAATGGACAAAAAGGAAATGCGAGACAGGTTGGGACTTCCGCAGGAAAAGAAACTTCTGCTCTTTGCTGCGGCGAAAGCCTCCGATTCACGCAAGGGCATCCGCTACCTTGCCGAAGCCAGCCAGATACTGGCAGCGCAAAGAAACGATATCCATATGCTCATCGCGGGCAGCCAGGCTGAGGAGATGCTTAAACAGCTGGCCCTGCCCGCCACCGCACTGGGTTATGTGAAACCGGAGGATATGCCGGCCCTCTACAACGCTGCCGACCTCTATGTAACACCCTCACTGCTCGAGAACCTGCCCAACACCATCATGGAAGCGATGGCCTGTGGCACCCCCTGCGTGGGATTCAATACGGGGGGCATCCCGGAGATGATTGATCACCGGGAGAATGGATATGTAGCCCGTTACAGGGATGCAACCGATCTGGCTGAGGGGATTGTATGGTCACTGGGGGAATCTGTTTGGTCGGATCTTTCCCAAAGCGCATCTGCTAAAACCACCATGCACTACGACGCATCTGTCGTTGTATATCAATACATTGACACATATCATGCATAAGCTATCAGTCATCACCGTTACCTTCAATGCAGCCACCACGCTGGAGAGAACCCTGCGTAGCGTCAGCGAGCAGTCCTGGCCCCATCTCGAGCACCTGGTGATCGACGGTGGATCGGACGACGGCACCCTGGAGCTGATCAGCGGGCTGCAGCATGAGCGACTGCATTGGGTGAGCGAACCGGACAAGGGACTCTACGACGCGATGAACAAAGGGGCTGCCATGGCGACTGGCCGCTATCTCTGCTTCCTGAACGCCGGTGACACCTTCTTTGCGGCCGACAGCGTGGAGCTGATGATGGGTACCTTTGATGAGGCATCGGCACCTGATATCCTATACGGTGAGACCGCCATCGTGGACGATGCCGGGAACTTCCTCCATATGCGGCGGCTGAAAGCACCGGATAATCTTGGGTGGAAGAGTTTCCGACAGGGGATGGTGGTATGCCACCAGGCCTTTATCGTGAAACGAGAGCTGTTCGAACCCTACGACCTGGCCTATCGGTTCTCATCCGACTTCGACTGGAGCATCCGCATGATGAAAAAGGCAAAGACGATTCACAACAGCCGGCTGACACTGATCAACTACCTCAATGAAGGGATGACCACCCGCAACCGAAAGGCATCGCTGAAAGAGCGCTACCGCATCATGGCACACCATTACGGTCAGTTCTCCACCTTTGCTCACCATCTCTGGTTCATTGTCAGGGCACTGGTGAAATAGTTCTATGTTAGGAGGTTTGCAAGTTTGATGTTCTTTTAAAAAATGACAACTGATAACTGATTGCTAAAATATATGTCGCGACGAAAACTGAAACTGGAAGAACTCAACCGCATCAGCGTGGAGGAGTTCCATGAAGCAGAGAAGATACCGTTGACGGTGGTGTTGGACAACGTGCGAAGCCAGCACAACATCGGCTCGGTGTTCCGTACCGGTGATGCTTTCCGGGTGGAGGAGATCCTGCTGTGCGGCATCACCGCCACACCCCCCAATGCAGAAATTCACAAGACCGCCCTTGGTGCGGAAGATTCGGTGCAATGGCGTTATATGGATGAAACGCTCACCGCCGTGCGGCTGTTGCAGGAGAGTGGGTATGTTGTCTATGCGGTGGAGCAGGCAGAGAAAAGCCTCTCACTGGCGCAAGTGAAATTACAAACGCACAAAAAATATGCCGTGGTCCTCGGTCACGAGGTACACGGCGTGCAGCAGGCGGTGGTCGATGCCTGCGACGGCTGCGTCGAGATCCCCCAGTTCGGTACAAAACACTCGCTCAATGTTTCGGTCACCGCCGGAATCGTGATCTGGGATTTCTTCCTACAGCTGAGTCGCTGAAAGCGGTTCAGAATCTCATCCTAAGAAAACCTCACCCAGCTAAGCAATGCAACGCAATCACTCCTCCCACCGTTTGAGGGTGAGGCGCTCCCCGTCAAATTCCGCGTAGGAGAAATAGGTGATCCAGTCGCCCAGGATAACAATCTGCGACTTTTCTGCAATTGGCAGATCCAGCAGGATGTGACGATGTCCAAATATGAAGTAGTTGATGCCGGGGTTCTCCTTCAATTTCTCTTTGGAGAATTGCACCAGATGCTCCCTCTCCTCCCCCATATACTCCTGCACCCCGCCATAGAGGCGGCTGCTGTTGGACCAGGCATGTGCCAGCGGGATGGTCAACCCGGGATGGACTGCCGAAAAGCAGCGTCTGAGAAAGCGACTGTGGAATATCTTGCGCAGCAGGTGAAAGGATCGGGAATCATCTCCCAGTCCGTCGCCGTGGGCAAGGAAAAAACGCTTGCCATCGATATCGGTGACCAGCGGTTCAAAGTGAAGAATCAGGCCACACTCCACCGAGAGGTAATCGGTGAGCCAGATATCGTGATTGCCGATGAAGAAGTGAATCTCCACTCCCGAATCGGTCAGCTCCGCAAGCTTCCCCAGCAGGCGGGTGTATCCCTTTGGCACCACGTAACGGTACTCGAACCAGTAATCGAAGATATCACCTAGCAGGTATATCGCACGTGCATCCCGGCGGATGCTCTCCAGCCAGCGGCAGAGGCGGCGTTCGGTCTCCCGGCTGTCGGGGTGCGACTTCGATCCCAGATGGGCATCCGATAGAAAATAGACTTTGTTCTTCACCTGACTCAGTTTCCCAATTTCCCGGTCACATCATCCCCAGTTCGAACAGTGCCTCTTCGCTCATCATCGAGCGGTCCCACGGCGGATCGAAGGTGAGGTTGATATCCACCTTGTTCACCTCCTCGATCGACTCCACCTTCATCTGGACATCCATCAGGATGAAATCGGCCGCAGGGCAGGCGGGAGAGGTGAAGGTCATCTCGATGGTAACGTTGTTATAGTCATCTACATCCACATCGTAGATCATGCCCAGGTCATATATGTTTACGGGGATCTCAGGGTCATAGACTGTCTTGAGCATCACCACGATCTTATCCTGTAGTTCTTGTAATTCTTCGTTCATATGCATTCACATTTCTGATTAAACCGTTTTACCGGCATATTGTTTAGCTGCCTCAAATGATTCCCTCATCGGCAAAGCTGTAATAGCTGTCACCGCAGACGATGATGTGATCAAGCAGCGTGATGTCCATCCACTGGGCAGCCTCCTTCAGCTTCCGGGTGATCTGCGTGTCTTGGGGACTGGCGGTGCAGTTGCCCGAGGGATGGTTGTGACCCAACAGGATGCCGGAGGCGTAGTGCCCCAGCGCCTCACGGAGGATCAGGCGGATGTCGACCACCGTGCCCGAGATACCGCCGCGACTCACCTGAAGGGTGTTGAGCACCTTGTTGGAGCGGTCGGTGAGCAGCGCCCATGTCTCCTCGTGATTCAGGTCACAGAGGATCGGGTAGAAGTGCTCGTAGGCATCGCGCGAAGAGGTGATCTTCTGCCGCTCAACCGCCTCAGTCGATCGTCTCCGGCGCCCAAGCTCCAGGGCGGCAATCACGGAAACCGCCTTCGCTTCACCGATGCCGCGGTATTGCTTTACCAGGTCGTTGACACCCATCCGGGCCAGCCGGTTGAGGTCGTTACTGACATCCAGCAGGATCCGCCTGCCCAGTTCAACGGCACTCTCCTGGTCGTTTCCCGAACCGATCAGGATGGCGATCAGCTCCGAGTCGGAGAGTGCAGCAACACCCTTGAGCAGCAGTTTCTCCCGCGGCCGGTCTTCTTCTGCCCACTGCTTGATGCTTAACTTGCTCATAATAGAATCTTTTGAGAAGTCAGACAGGACAAAAATACAAAGAAAATTCAGGAAACAGCTACAAATCAGCTGATAAAAATTGATTCAACAGCAAATTAATCGATCACATTCCTTCTTCCCGGGAAGAGCTTCGAAAGGAGGAGGAAGCAGATGGCAGCCGCCGTGATGCCGAAGATGTTGGGATCAAGTCCGTAGGGCAGCTTCACCGACAGCAGGGTGAGGGTTAGCGTGGTGGCCCCACCGGTGATCATGGACCAGAAAGCACCGGTGGCACTGCCCCTTTTCGTGAAGAATGCACCCAGCACCGGTACAAAGAGACCGCTCACCATGAAGGCGTAGGAGTGAAGCATCAACTCCAGCACGTTCTCCATTCGCAGGGCGATGAGCAATCCCAGCAGTCCGATCCCCAGGGTGATGAGCTGCGACTGGATCAGACGGGTCCGTTTGCTCTTGGGCAGTGGTATGATCTTCTTCAGGATATCGCTTTCGATGTTGCCGGAAGCTGCCATTATACAGCTGTCGGCGGTGGACATCACCGCGGAGAAGTAGGCCGCCATCATCAATCCCATCAGCCCCACCGGCAGGATGGTGCGCAACAACAGTGGCAACCCCATCTCGGCATCCATCATCTCACCGGGTGCAAAGCCCATGTAGGCGAACATGCCATTCTCGAACGCCACCCGGGCAAACAGCCCCAGGATCACACCCATGAAGGCCATGATGGGCCACTCAAAAGCGCCGGCGATGTACCACGCTTTCTGTGCTTCTTTGGGTGTGCGGGTGGCATAGATCCGCTGGTAGAGGGTCATCCCCACGAACCAGATGGGGATGATGGTCACCGCCCAATTGAGGATGGTGGGCCAGCCGATGTTGTTGAGTTTCAGGAACTCCTCCGGCAGCGTAGCCCTGATTGCCTCCATCCCCCCGATGGCATGGTAGCCCAGTGGGATGCCGATCAGGATCAACCCCGCCAGCAGGATGATCCACTGCACCACATCGGTATAGATCACCGCCTTAAGCCCCCCCATGGCGGTATAGGCAACGGCAATCACACCCATGAAGATGAGCGCGGTGGTCATGTCGAGTCCCTCAAAGGTGGCGGATGCCAGCTTGGCACCGGCCAACAGCTGGGAGCTGGTAAAACCGATGTAGCCCACCGCAGAGATGATGCCGGCCAGCAATGCCACGCGGGGACTGTAGAAGAACTCGAACAGCTGCGGGAAGGTGTAGAGTTTCAATCTTTTCGACAGCTTGCCCGCCTTGGGAATCAGGAAGACTGCACTCAGCCAGGCACCGAGAAGTCCCGTGAAGAGCATCCAGGAGCCTGAGAGGCCCATCAGGAAGCCTAGCCCCCCCAGACCAATGGAGAAGCCGCCCCCTACGTCGGTTGCCACCACCGAGAGTCCGATCACCGAGCTGCCCATCGATCGGCCCCCCACATAATAGTCGTCGGCGTTTTTATTCTTTCTCAAAAAATAGATTCCAATGCCCAGCACGAAGAGCATATAGACAATGAAAATCAGGATGTCGATTATATGCATAACATTTTGGTTGGCTGCGATGAGAACAATGTGGAAAACAGAGGCAGCAAGGGTTAAAAAAAGAGGTTATTCCTTATTCAGCAATCTATTGCTGAAAGAGTCCTGTATGCAAATCTATACAAAAATGGAGAGAATGGCAAATAGTGATTCTCGATGCGCCTTTTCAAGTTGCACATATATAGACATTCTATATCCTACAGCCACGCCATATATGATATTTATATTTCTCGAGAAACGATAGATCAACAAGGGGTAGGGAAACAGAAAGCGATTATCTTCTCTCAGAAGGCTAAAATCAATACAGGGTGGAAACAGCCCATTTCAGGACATTAAAAGGACGAGACAAGGTTCTCGGAGCCTCTAGCCTTATTGCACCCTTATTGCACCCTTATATCCACTCCAATAATTATTGGAGTGGATATAAAGATAGAATTAGGTTAGTATAAAAGAATAGCTTCCAAAAACAGGCGAAATGCAATTACAGGATGAGGCACATTGCATAAAAAAAAGAGACAGCCTCAATGGTGAGACAGCCTCTCTTTTTCTGTTTTGATCAACTGACTGATCAGTCGCGCACCCGTTCTACATAAGAGCCGTCGCGGGTATCGATTTTCACCCTTTCACCGGTGTTGATGAAGAGCGGTACGCGCACCTCGGCACCCGTCTCTACCGTTGCCGGCTTAAGGGTGTTGGTGGCGGTGTCTCCCTTGATACCCGGCTCGGTATAGGTGATTTCAAGCACCACGTGGGTCGGCATCTCGGCGGTAAGGATGGTTCCGCTCTCGGCGTGAATCTGTACCTCAACCACGTCACCCTCTTTCAGGAAGCGTACACCTTCAATCTGCTCCTCGGGAATGGGGATTTGCTCGAAAGTTTCGGTGTTCATGAAGTTATACCCCATGTCGTCACGATAGAGGTACTGGAAAGAGCGACGCTCAATGCGCACCTCGTCCACCTTCACACCTGAGTTGAAGGTCTTGTCGAGGACACGGCCGGTGGTGACGTTCTTCAGCTTGGTACGGACGAATGCAGCACCTTTACCCGGTTTCACGTGAAGGAACTCCACGATGAAGTAATACTGACCTTCGAGGTCGATGCACATGCCGTTTCTGAAATCAGCGGTTGTTGCCATAAATTGTATTTGTCTGAGTTGTATTTAAATTAGGCCGCAAAAGTAATGATTTTATCCCAGAACGGCAAACAAATTAACGGGTTGGCTCATCATCAGCGCGACAAAGCAATTGATTGATCAATGTACGAATGCATTTGAAGCATCGAGAATGATCTTGATCAGGAAAAACAGGGTCAGCACATACATGGTGATGCTCACATCTTTTACTTTACCCGACAAGAGCTTGACAATGGTGAAGCTCAACATGCCGAAAATGATCCCGTTGGCAATGCTGTAGGTGAACGGCATAAAGATGATGGTGACAAATGCCGGGAGCCCTTCGCTGATTTCACTGAAGTCGATGTCAGCCACCGAACTCATCATGAACAGTCCGATGATGATGAGGGCCGGGGCAGTTGCAGCAGCCGGTACCATCAGAAATATCGGGGCAAAGAAAAGGGCCAGCACAAACATCATGGTGGTACTCACGCTGCTGAGGCCGGTTCTGCCGCCGGCAGCCACCCCTGAGGCACTTTCCACGTAAGAGGTATTCGGGCTGGTTCCCAACAGTGCTCCCACAAATGTACCCAGTGCATCGGCAAACAATGCTTTCTGCAATTGGGGGAAGTTCCCGTTTTTATCTGATTTTCCAATTTTTGAAACAACGCCAATCAATGTCCCCATCGCATCAAAAATATTGACCATCAAGAATGTAAATACAACGATCAACATATCGAACGTTAAAATACTACTCCATTCAAACTTGAAGAAGATAGGTTCGAGGCTGGGGGGAAGGGTAACCCAGCTGCCCTGTGGCAACTGAATCAGTCCCAGGATTCCGGCAAACAGGGTGGAAACAATGATGCCGATCAGGATGGCGCCGTGTACTTTTTTAACCAACAGGACAGCAATCACCACCAACCCGAGTACAGCAATCCAGACATTGGGGTCTGCCATGTTGCCGAGTTGCACAAGCGTGAACTCGTTGGGTGTCACGATTCCGGCACTTTTCAATCCGATGAGCGTGATAAAGAGTCCGATGCCGATGGGAATGGCATTTTTCAACGTCACGGGAATGTTGTCCACGATTATTTTCCGGATGTTGAATATCGTGAGCAACATAAAACAGAGACCTGAAAGCAAAACACCTGTCAGGGCAAACTGCCAGGTGTGTCCCATGGCAATGACCACGCTGAAGGCAAAAAAATTGTTCAGCCCCATTCCCGGGGCCTGGGCGATGGGCACATTGGCAATGAGTGCCATGAAAAGAGTTCCGGCAATGGCTGCAAGGGCAGTTGTCGTGAACAATGCACCTTTGTCCATACCCGTTTCTCCCAGGATCTGAGGGTTCACCGCCAGAATATAGGACATGGTGAGGAAGGTGATGATCCCCGCCACGATCTCGGTGCGCAGGGTTGTATTGTTCTGTTTTAACTTGAAAAATTTTTCCAGCATGATATTGAATCATTAAGTGTTAAAAATTCCATTTGGTAGCCAGTGTGGGAATGGCGTAGAATTTGCTCTCTACGAACTTGTTCACGAAATTGTAACTCAGCTCCACCTCAGTACCCAGAGCGAAATTAGGGGTTACGTTGTACCATAACTGCGGTTCACTGAGGAAAACAACTTTTTTTCCTGTAGCACCACTTCCCTCGGTGAACGATTTGTCTTCGGTCCAGAGATCCATAAAACCACCCAGCGAGAGCTTGCCACCGGCAAGTGTAGCGTTCCAGGTGACAGTCCACTGTGCATCGTTGCTCACCTCCTCGAAGGCGTTCAATTTGTATGCCAGGTAGGTGCTCATGAAGAAGTTGCCCAGTTGGAAGGGATAGCCAAAGCCCGCCATGTAGGAGGAGGGGATGGAGAAGCCAAAGTCAGTGCCCTTCACCAGTCCCAGTCCACCGTTAAATTCCAGGTGCGGCAAGAGTGGGAAATCTCCGATCTTAAACTCCCTGGCAATCTCTCCGTACACCAGTCCGATGTTCTTCTTGTTGAAGTTCAGGTCTGCATCGACAAACATAAAGGTGTTACCCCACTGGTCAGGTTTGAACATCTCGAAGGTACCGGTCAGGTAATTGGATGTGGAGACCGCATCACCGTAAAGCGAATTACGGGGATCGAAATGCAACTGTAGGTTCTGAGCTTGTACTGCTGCTGTTGCACAAAGAATGGCAAGGGAGAAAAGAATTTTTCGAAACATAGTGATTAAATTTTAACATTAGAAACCTGAAAGAAACGACAAAAGTATTAAAATTATGCAAAACACAACGACAACTGATGGGCAATTTTTTTCAATATCGATACAATCTGCTGAAAATACCGCTTAAATTTGTAATTTTGTCTCTTTGAAAAATCAACAACCCAAATGAACGAAGAAAAGGCGAAAAATCTGACAATCTACAACACGCTGAACAGGAAGAAAGAACCGTTCGAACCGTTGCACCCGCCACTGGTAGGGATGTATGTATGCGGGCCCACCGTCTACAGCGACATTCACCTGGGCAACTGCCGCACCTTCATCTCCTTCGACATGATCTATCGCTATCTCTTGCACCTGGGATACAAGGTGCGCTACGTGCGCAACATCACCGACGCGGGACACCTGGAGGGTGACCGCGATGAGGGGGATGATAAGTTCGCCAAGAAAGCGAAGCTGGAGCAACTGGAACCGATGGAAATCGTACAAAAATACACCCTTGGCTTTCATGAAGTGTTGAGCCAGTTCAACACGCTGCCTCCCAGCATCGAACCCACCGCCACCGGACATATCCTGGAGCAGACGGAGATGATCAAGGAGATTCTTGCTGCCGGTTATGCCTACGAGGTGAACGGGTCAGTCTATTTCGACGTGGAGAAATACAGCCGCGAGCATGACTACGGCGAGCTGACCAACCGGAAACTGGAAGACCTGCTGGAAGGGACCCGCGAACTGGACGGACAGGATGAGAAACGGGGACGGCTCGACTTCGCCCTATGGATAAAAGCCAAACCGGAGACATTGATGCAGTGGCCCTCTCCCTGGGGATGGGGCTTCCCCGGCTGGCACATTGAATGTTCTGCCATGAGCAGCAAATACCTGGGCAAGACCTTCGACATTCACGGCGGAGGGATGGACCTGCAGGCAACGCACCACACCAATGAGATTGCCCAGTCGCAAGCCTGCAACCACACTGCCCCGGCAAAATACTGGGTACACACCAACATGCTCACCGTGAACGGTGCACGCATGTCGAAGAGCGCAGGCAACGGCTTCCTGCCCCGGGAGCTGTTCACCGGCGATCACCCCCTGCTGGAGAGGGGCTACTCCCCCATGTCCGTTCGCTTTTTCATGGCTCAGTCGCACTACCGCAGCACGCTCGACTTCTCAAACGAGGCACTGCAAGCCGCCGAGAAGGGATACCGCAAACTGATGGAGAGCCTCAACACACTTGAGAAGATAGCACCCTCCGACCGCTCCACATTCGATGTCGCCGAACTGGAGGCACGCTGCTACAATGCGATGAACGACGACTTCAACAGCCCGGTGCTGATAGCCCACCTCTTCGATGCGGTGCGCATCATCAACTCCGCAAGAGATCGGAAGGAGAGCCTCACCGCCACCGATCTGGAACAGCTCAAGAAGGTGATACACACCTTCATCTTCGAGGTGTTGGGACTGCTCGATGAGACACGCCAGGGTGCCGGCAGCGAGGTGATTGAAGGATTGATGGAACTGATCCTGGATATTCGCAAGCAGGCACGCGACAACAAGGACTGGAGCACTTCCGACCAGATCAGAGACCGGCTGAAAGCTGCCGGCATCGAGATAAAGGACACCAAGGAGGGAATTGAATGGAGCATGTAACCGTGAGATAAAAATAGCATGCAGATACTTCTTTCACCGGCCAAGCGGATGGATTTCACACATGGAGAGAATGAGATCACTCCTACAAAGGCGCTCTTCCCGAAAAAAAGAGATCAGTTGATTGCTGTTTGCAACAAACTGACAGTGGAGGAGATCGCCGGGATGATGAAAATCAACACGGCCATGGCCCATGAGGTGCAGGAGCAGTTCAACTCCTTCGGCATGCGCAGCACACCTGTACGAGCCGCCGCCCTTGCCTACAACGGTATCGCTTACCTGGGACTCAACGCGCAGGACTTTTCTGCAGATGATTTCGCTTTTGCCCAACAGCACCTCAACATCCTCTCCGGTCTCTACGGCCTCTTGCGACCGATGGACGGCATCAAGCCCTACCGCCTGGAGATGCAGCAGCTGATCATGCCGGAGGGCTATCGCTCCCTCTACGACTACTGGCAGGAGAGTGTGAACAGCCACCTCTCCAAACGATTGCGTAAAGGTTCACGCACGGTGGTCAACATTGCGTCGAACGAATATTCGAAAGTGTTACAAAAAAGACTCCTTCCGGGCGGCACACGGTTTCTCAGCCTCAAGTTCCTGGAACAGGAGGAGAAAGGAGTTCGCCAGGTAGTGGTACATACCAAGAAGGCGCGGGGGATGATTGCCCGCTTCATCATCAAAAACCGGCTCACCGACCCGGAGGATCTGAAAGCTTTCGACAGTGAGGGCTATTTCTTCCATCCTGCCCTCTCAACTGACGATGAGTGGGTCTTCACAAGATAAGCAGAGAGAGCAATGACAGAGAAAAGAGTAACTTTCGCATCGAAGATAGGAATCGTGGCAGCAGCAGCCGGCTCGGCCGTGGGTCTGGGGAATATCTGGCGCTTCCCGAGCCAGACTGCCGACAGCGGTGGTGCCCTCTTCATACTGTTATACATCGGCTGCATCCTCTTCTTCGGCATCCCTCTTATGATGAGCGAGTTCATCATCGGACGCGGATCACGTGCCAACTCAGCCGGGGCCTTTCACAAGCTGGCTCCCGGCACTCCATGGAAATGGGTGGGCCGGCTGGGGGTGCTCACCGGATTCGTGATCATGGGCTTTTACATGGTGGTCTGTGGCTGGACCCTCGACTACGTGCTTCAGGCGCTCACCGGTAGCCTGCACACCGTGACCGATTTCTCCGCCAACTTCAACAACCTGCTCAGCAGCCCCCTGCGACAAACCGGATGGATGATTCTCTTCACCCTGATGACCGCTTTCTTCATCCTCTCCGGTGTGAAGAAGGGAATAGAACAATCCTCCAAGATCATGATGCCGATCCTTTTCCTGCTGCTGATTATCCTGGCACTACGCTCTGTCTTCCTGGAGGGTTCATCAGCGGGCCTTGCTTTTCTCTTCCGTCCCGATGCCGCACACCTCAACCCGACCCTCTTCCTGGACGCCATGGGACAGGCATTCTTCTCGCTCTCTATCGGCATGGGCTGCATGATCACCTACGGCTCCTACTTCAACAACGACACCAACTTCACACAAACAGCGGTACAGGTCTCAATTCTCGATTCCCTGGTAGCCATCCTTGCTGGGATCATCATCTTCCCTTCCGCCTTCGCACTTACCAGCAACCCCGATACCATCACCGACGAACTGGTGGCGGGAGGACCGGGACTCCTGTTCATCACCCTGCCTGAACTCTTCAACCAGATGCCGCTCTCCTTTATCTGGGGATCGCTCTTCTTCTGCCTGCTGGCGGTGGCCGCCCTCACCTCCACCATCTCACTGATGGAAGTGGTAACACTCTACATCCACGAAGAGTATCGTTTCACCCGCAGGAAAAGCACCCTGCTGGTTACCGCCGGGGTAATCCTGCTGGGTATCGGCTCCTCCTTCTCACCCTGGCTTTTCAACCTGATGGATGTCGCCTCTGCCAAGGTGATGCTCCCCCTGGGGGGACTCTTCATATCGCTCTTCGTGGGATGGTACCTCGATAAAAGAATGGTGGCTGCACAAATCACGAACAACGGAACAATCAAACTGGGGGTGGGTTTCTTGAAGATTTATGTTTTCCTGCTGCGTTACATTGCTCCCCTGGCAATCCTGGCAATCTTCATCTACGGGCTTGTAGGTTAAGACAATCCGGGCTTCACAAAGAGCGATCTGACGACTGACAAACGGAAAAAAAGCTAAATGAGTTTAAACAAGCTAAAAGCCATCGGAAACAGCGGCTCCTTCACTATAAATGATTAATTTTGTACAAAAATAAGCGTGATGCAACAGCAATACAGAATCAGCCCTCCGGAACAAGTGCATACCACGGTGCATCTGCCTGCATCGAAGAGCATCAGCAACAGGGCGCTTATCCTGAATGCATTAAGCCTCAGCAACACTCCCATTCACAACCTGTCGGACTGTGAAGATACCAGGGTAATTATTGAATCATTCAATTCAAATTCTAACCAGTTCGATGTAAAGGGCGCCGGCACAGCCATGCGCTTCCTTACTGCTTTTCTGGCAGGAATGGAGGGTGAGTGGATCATCAGGGGTAGCAAGCGAATGCATGAACGCCCGATTCATCCGTTGGTGGAGACGCTGAATGTGCTGGGAGCAGAGATCGATTATCTGGAAAAAGAGGGCTATCCGCCCCTCCGTATCAGGGGACGCAGACTCAAGGGGGGAGAGGTTTACGTAGCCGGCAACATCAGCTCACAGTTCATCTCCGCACTTCTCATGGTTGCCCCCATGATGGAGAAAGGGTTGGTGATGAACATTGAGAAACAGGTGATCTCCAAACCTTATATAGACCTCACCATCGGGATGATGAAAGATTACGGGGTACATACCAAATGGGAGGAGAACAGGATCACCGTAAAACCACAGAAGTACAAGGCGGTGGAATACACCGTTGAACAGGACTGGTCGGCAGCATCCTACTGGTATGAGATAGTCGCCCTGCTGCCAGGTGCAGAAGTGAAGCTGCCGGGCTTGAGAAAAGTAAGTCTGCAGGGTGATGCCAACGTAGCCAACCTCTTCTCCGACCTGGGGGTGGAGACCGAGTATCTGGAGGATGGCATCATTATCCGCCACATGAAAAGGAAGGCCAAAAAGTTCTTTCACGATTTCATCAGGGAACCGGACCTAGCTCAGACTTTTGCCTCCACCTGTTGTTTCAAGGGTATACCCTTCCTTTTCTCAGGAACCCAGAGCCTGAAGATCAAGGAAACCGACCGCATAGCGGCACTTATCAGCGAACTCGGGAAAATGGGGTTTGTGCTTCGCGATGGAGGCTCCGGGATGCTGGAGTGGGATGGTGAACGTTGTTTCCCAGCGGAAGTACCAGCCATTGATACCTACGACGACCACCGCATGGCCATGTCGATGGCACCGGGATCGATTCTGTTACATCCGCTGCTCATCAATGACCCGATGGTGGTGACCAAGTCATACCCCTCCTTCTGGGATGACCTGAAACAGGCGGGATTCACAATTCAAACAAAGTAAAACAGATTATGCAAAGTTTATATCTCTTTATCGCCATCATAGCCTTCTTTGTCATTGCACTCTCACTCTCCAACTTCCTGCAACGCAGAAAAGGAAACACTACAGAGCGTGAGACACCGACACCTCCCATCGACCTGAGCAACAATGACGGAGGTTGTTGCGGAGCACATGAGATATGCGACAAGGACAGCCTGATCGCGGCCTTCGCAGAACCGGTCGAATATTTTGAAGACGAAGAACTGGACAAGTATCGCCTGCGGGAATCGGATCGTTACAACGAGCAGGAGGCGGATGAGTTCCGTGAGGTCTTCTACTCAGTGCTGGATCAGGAAAAACCACGCTGGATCAGAAGTCTCCAGATGAGGGAGATCGCCCTTCCCGATCAGTTGAAAGATGAGGTGTTGATGATTGTGAACGATCTGAGAACACACAGAATGCACGCCTGACGACAGATAGATGATGAATCTTCCGGAACTGCTCCAATATGATTTTTTCCGCAATGCCCTCCTGGGAGCGCTGTTGGCCAGCATTGCCTGCGGTATGATTGGGACGTATGTGGTTTCACGGCGTCTCGTATTCATCAGCGGGGGCATCACTCACGCCTCTTTCGGCGGATTGGGTGCCGGCTTTTTCTTCGGCTTACCTCCCATCCTCTCGGCAATGGTTTTCTCCATCCTCTCAGCTTTCGGCATCCAATGGCTCTCGCACAAACAAGGTGTACGTGAAGACTCCGCCATTGCCGTCTTTTGGTCGTTCGGCATGGCACTGGGCATCCTGCTCACTTTTCTCACACCTGGCTATGGACCCAACCTGTCGGAATATCTCTTCGGTAACATCCTTACCATCACCCAAACTGATCTGGTAGCATTACTCACCCTTACCTCTTCACTACTGATCTTCTTTCTCCTCTTTTACCACGCCATCGTATCGGTTTCCTTCGACAGTGAGTTTGCCAGCACGCGGCGTCTGCCCACCCAGTTCATTGAGTATGCCATGATGTTCTTCATCGCGGTCACCATTGTGATGAGCATTCGCCTGGTGGGGATCGTACTGTTGATGTCGCTGATTACTGTACCACAAATGACAGCCAACATCTTCACGGTGAACTATGGCAGGATGATCGGACTTTCCATCCTCTTCAGTTTTGTGGGCAGCATTACCGGATTGTTTCTCTCATACTACCTCAACGTACCCTCAGGCGCACTCATCATCTTTGTATTGATTGTGATCTTCTTCTTAGCCCGGGGCATCAAGGCACTCATAAAGTAAAAGGTCAGATCTCTTCCGTTTCGACTACCTTTGCCAGAATATCACCGTAAGGGAGGATCATCTGTTGGTTCACTGCCTACAGCCCGGTTGATGAAATCTGTATGTGAGTCTACTTGTATCATCTCAATGTTATGCTTTATGAATCTGCTTCAGTAAAAAATCCTTCTGCTTAATCCCCACAAATCGATCGATTTCCTTGCCGTTCTTGAACAGCACCATGGTAGGGATGCTGCGAATGTTGTGCTTCTGCGCGAGGGCCTGATGCTGCTCTATATTTACCTTTCCCACGTAGGCTTCACCCGAGAGCTCAGCGGCGACGCTGTTAAGCACCGGGGCCATCATGCGGCAAGGTCCACACCATTCAGCCCAGAAATCGACCAGCACCACCCTGTTGCGGGTCTGTTGTCCAAAATTGTGGTTGGTGAGGGTGAGGATCTTCTCATGGTCAGACACCAGCGGCATCTTCTTCATCTTCCTGTGCATGACGACAAGATAAGCAACGAAAGCTACAACCGTGAATCCTACAATCAATAAAAATATCTTCATAATTTCCTGTATCAATATTTGAGGTGCAAAAATAGTGTTTGCTGCTCTTAAGAACAAGCGCTTCACGTACTATCCCGTCAATGCCCGGAATGAAATGTGACAACTATTTTACTGAAAAAAATCATCTTTGTTCGAACACCTTGTCCAGGTAGTACAAAGCGATGCCGCTGGCCATAAACCCATAGGAGGGGAGACTGGTAGATGCTGGATGCATCTGTCTGACAAAAAAAAAGACAATAAAAACCGGATTCCTCAGTTATATAGAGGAAACCAACAACGGAAAAGAGCAGGGTGAAACCAGGGATCATCAGCTACCGGGGCATGACTTCTGCCCTGATCGTGTTGTTCTTTCTCTGCACGGGATGCAGTACGGGGAAGAACACTACCTTGACACGTGCTTACCACGAGCTGACCACACGCTACAACGTCTACCACAACGCAGAGCAGGCTTATCAGGAAATACTGGAGGAGCAGTCGCGTAACTTTACAGATCGTTACGAGAGCCTTCTGCCCCTCTACCCCCGGGTCATCACGACTGACAAGGAGTTGCCGGGGGGACCATTTGACGGTGTGGTGGAGAAAGCATCAAAGGCAATCAGGGAACACTCTGTTACTGCAAAGCCTCGGCGCGACCCTAAAAAAAGAGTCACAGCCAAAAAGCGAGAGTGGCTGCAACAGGAGGAGTTTAATCCTTTCCTGCACAATGCATGGATGCTCCTTGGAAAGGCACACCTGCAGAATGGAGACCTGGAGGAGGCACTGGCTGCCTTTACCCACATAAGTCGCATCTTTCGCCATGATGAGAAGGTTGTGCAGGAAGCTGCCATCCTGATGATGCGTTGTTATACTGAACAGAATCGTCTCTATCAGGCAGAACAAAGCGCACGGGTGTTATTGACCACAAAACTGCCGGGCAATTTGCAATCGCTCTTCGATGAGACCTACACTGGTTACCTGCTTAAAAAGGGGGATTACAATGCAGCCATACCATGGCTTAAACGTGTTATCTCCAACGAAAAAGTACAATCACAAAAAAGAAGACTCAGTTACCTGTTGGGACAGCTGCTACAACTCACCGGCGAACGGGAAGCAGCATATCAGGCATTCGAGGATGTAAAAGGATTGTCAACACCATTCGATTTGCAACTTCAAGCAACGATAAGTCAGTATACGCTTGCCCTGCAATCGAAACAGCCCAAACTAAAAAGGGCTCTGGAAAAGATGAGAACCGCTGCAAACGAAGCTCAGTTGACACGCATAGAAGAGACTCTGGAGAGTATGAATCCAACTGCAATTGGTGACTCATCACTGTTGGCAGAAACATCACAAACCGCGTTAGTGGTTGAAGACTCATTGCTCATTGTTGCCGCGTTGCATGATTCTCTTTACCAGAAGGCTTATCATGCATTCATGAAGGGAGATACTGCAAAGGTTAAAGCCGAGGCTTCACGGTTCATTGATCAATTCCCTGAATCGGCGTGGCTCCCGCAAATGAAACAGATGCTTGCGTTCGCATTGAGTGACAGGATGCCAACGGAATCACCTCCAGGTGCGGCCTGGGAGAGTCTTTCAGATAGGAAGCGTTCACAAGGAACGCAATATGAACCGCTCTACATTACGGACCCATTGGCTGCACACCAGTTCCTGCTGGTCTATGAAAAGCCGACAGCCGACCGAAACAAACTGCTCTTTGCCACTGCTGCTTTTAACTTCTCCCGTTTCAGGTTGCGTACATACGAACTCACCTTTCTTCCACTTGGGGCCAGAGAAGCATTGGTTGTTTCCACTTTTCGTTCTTATGAGGATGCATATCGGTATGGACAGATGTTATTGGCAGACAGCCTTTTCACGGCAACCATCCATTCCAATGTGATACCGTTGGTGATTTCGGAAGAGAACAGCGACAGGTTGCGTAGAAAAGGACTACTCGACGAATACCTCGCTTTTGAAAAAAGCTATCAGACGAGTAATCACCTCCCCTCTCTTTCAATAAAGGAAGAAGAAAATTTTATCAGTAGGAAAGAGCAGCAGAAAAAGATTGTACCTTTGGAAAGAGATCAATCGGTCTTTGGACAAACGGAAGATGCAACGGTAGCAGCACCGACAGAGCGAACAGAACGGCTTTCCCCCGCAGAATTGCAACAGAAACTGGAACAAAACGCACGTGAAGCAATGAAGCGATTGCAGGGACAGAACGACTCAAAAAGCAGGAAAGAGGAGCTCAAAGAGCGGGAGAAGTTGCGAGAGAAACGCATACGGCAACGGGAGAAGGAGCTGAAGGAGCGTGCCCGCAGGCGTAAAGAGCTGCTGAGGAAGCGTGAAAAAGAAAGAGAACAGAAAATTCGAATGAGATGAAGAAAATTGTTTTTGCCACCAACAACCAACATAAACTGGATGAGATACGCAAGATCACACAGGGAACACTCTCAATTCTGAGCCTCTCCGATATCGGATGCAACGAGGAGATCGATGAAACAGGAAGCACCCTCGATGAGAACGCCATGATCAAGGCTGCCTATGTGCAGGAACGATATGGTTACGACTGTTTTGCCGATGATACCGGACTGGAGGTGGAAGCACTGGGGGGAGCACCCGGTGTTTATTCGGCACGCTATGCCGGGGAAGCTTGCAGGCCGGAGGATAACATGGCGAAATTGCTTGCTGAGATGAAAGAGATGGAGAACCGACAAGCACGATTCCGTACCGTTATCGCACTACGCTGCAATGGTGAAAACCACTTATTTGAGGGTGTAATCCGCGGGAGCATCATCCGAGAGAAGAAAGGCAATGAAGGATTCGGGTACGACCCGATATTCATGCCGGAAGGATACGATAAAACCTTCGCGGAGCTGGGCACTGAGGTGAAAAACCAGATCAGTCACAGGGCAGTTGCAACCGGTAAGCTGATGCATTTTCTATTAGAGCGTTATCAGTGATACTGGTCTGATGCAGTAATGCAGGATCATAAAAATCAGTATCTTTGAATCTGAACCCAAAATAAAAAAGCTATGTCAACTAACATCCGCACGGCCATCATCGGCTACGGACTCTCCGGACGTGTATTCCATGCCCCCTTTATCGATGTGGTGGAGGGTTATGATCTGACCAAAATCAGCACCTCCCGTCCCGAAAGCATCGCCATGATTGAAGAAAGATACCCGGTTACTGCTGTCGTCCACGACGGAAAAAGCATCATTGATGACCCGGAGATTGACCTGGTAATCGTCACATCACCCAATACTGATCACTTCCGCTGGTCGCGCGAAGCATTGCTCGCCGGCAAGCATGTGGTTGTGGAGAAGCCCTTCACAGTGAATGTAGAGGAAGCTGATGAATTGATTGAAATTGCTCAACGACAACAAAAAATCTTGACGGTATACCATAACCGTCGCTTCACAAGCGATACCCGCACCGTAAAAAAGCTCTTGGAGAGTGGACTGCTGGGTGATATCGTAGATTACGAATCTCACTTCGACCGGTACCGTATCAATCCCCGCCCCAATGGTGCATGGCGGGAACAATCATTACCCGGATCGGGAATCTTCTACGACTTGGGATCACACCTGATTGACCAGGCTCTCTGGTTCTTCGGTATGCCACAGGCTGTAACGGCTGAGATAAACAACCAGCGCTCCTGGGCTCTTACCGATGATCATTTCGATTTGCGGCTCCACTATGCAACCTTCACCGCCACCCTCAAATCGGGTATGATCTGTCGAATCCCGGGTCCCACCTACATGCTACACGGCACAAACGGTTCGTTTGTGAAATATGGGCTAGATATTCAGGAGGCAACCCTCGACGGAGGCGCTATTCCACAGGGAAAGGACTGGGGAAAAGAACCTGAAAGCATCTGGGGAAGCATCGATGCTGAATATAAAGGAGTGAAAATTAAAGGCAAACTGGAGAGTGAGCAGGGTGATTACCGCGACTACTTCATCAACTTGCGTGATGCCATCAACGGTAAGGCAGAGATCGCAGTGAAACCGGAGGAGGCACGAAATGTAATGCGAATCATAGAGATCGCTTTCCAAAGCAGCAGGGAGAAGAGAACCATCGCTCTCTCCTGACAGATGCCTAAATAAAGAAAATCGTCGCACCAGCGATACTGATCACTGCCCCGATCACCTGTCGGGCGGTGATCTTCTCCTTGAACATGATGGCTGTCGGAGCAATGATAAAGATGGGTACCAGCGCCATCAATGCCGAGGCAATCCCCGTCTCGGTATGCTGCACCGCATAAAGTGAGAGGGAGACGCCAATAAAGGGACCGAAGATGGTACCAATGGTTATTGCCTTCATACCCGTTTTATCTCCCAAGGTCATGAAGACCCGCCTCCAGCGACCGGCAAAGGTGACAAGCAATGCAAATGCAAAGAAGCCGAAGATGGCCCTGATTTGGGTGGATGCCACCGGGTCATAATCGCCCATCCCCTTCTTACTCAGAATCAGCCCCACCGCCTGGCCCAGTGCACCACCCAATGCGTAGAGAAAGCCTTGCAGGGGTATGTTCAATTTCAGTTTCCTGCCTGCTACGGCAATCATGATGCCTGCAACACTCACAACGATGCCCGCAATGCTCTTAAGTGAGAGGATCTCCTGTAGAAAGAACCAGCCGATGACGGCGGTAATCATCGGTGCGAGGCTCATCACCAGCTGCGAGGTACGGGAGCCGATCAGAGTGTAGGACTTGAAGAGGAAGAGATCACCCAGAAAGAAACCGACGATGCCCGAGAGACCCAACCATATCCAGTTGTATGCACTAGCATCCATCGGGAAGAACATCCCGCGGGTGAAAAGAGTGGTGATACCCAGGAATATTACTCCTAGGAAGATGCGAATGATGTTCACCGTGAGGGAGCCGGTACGGCGACCAGCTTTCTCGAAGAAGATGGCGCTGAGAGTCCAGCAGACGGCTGTTAAGAGTGAGGCTATCTCACCGATATGCGATTGAAACGGCATGCAAATGATCCCTTAATGCTGTAACCAGGAATAAAGTGGCAGCAAATGTACGGGATTTTTTTGAATATGAAGGATCAGCGAATCGCTTCCCTTAATTTTTTTGCAGCTGCCTCCACAGAAGGTTCACTCTCCAGCAGGGAGATAAAGCGACTGCCGATGATGGCACCGGCTGCCTCCCCGCAGGCAGCTTCGAATGTCTCCCTGTTGGAGATCCCGAAACCGATCAGTCGTGCATTCTTCAGTCCCATCGCGTTCACCCGCCGGAAGTACGCCAGGTTCTGCTCTCCAAAACTCTTCCTTGCACCGGTGACAGATGCAGAGGAAACCATATAGATAAACCCGGATGTATGTTCATCGATCAGACGGATCCGTTCTTCCGACGTCTCGGGGGTGATCAGCATGATCATATGGAGCCCATGGTGATCAGCTATCGGTTTGTAATTCTCCAGGTATTCGGCAAAAGGGAGATCAGGGATGATCAGCCCGTCTATGCCGCAGGAAGCCGCTCTCCGGCAGTATTCTTCGAACCCGAACTGCAGGATGGGATTCAGATAACCCATCAGTACCAGAGGGATAGAGACCCTGGCCCGCACATCTTCCAACTGGCTGAAGAGCGTTTTCACGCTCATACCATTGTGCAGTGCCTGTGTGCCGGAAGCCTGGATCACCGGCCCGTCAGCCATCGGGTCACTGAAGGGGACACCGATCTCCAGCATCTCCACTCCTTCCTTTTCCAGCGCCTGCATCACCCGTACTGTATCATTCAGCTGTGGGTAACCGGCAGTAAAATAGACCGATAAAATATTCGCTTTCTTCTGTTGAAACAATTGGTCAATCCTGTTCATATCTGATTGTTTTGATAAAATTCTGTAGTCTTGTGCACTCCTTTATCGCGGGAGCTATCTCAAAGCCACTGTTGAGATCTATCCCGATAAACTGCGGATGTGAAAACTCTCTAATGGCTGCAGCATCATCCGGAGCGATCCCCCCGCTCAGCAGGAAGGGTGTCTCTCCCCTGTATGATGAAAGCTGTTCCCAGCGAAACTTCTTCCCGGAACCGCCATGTTGTGCTGTCCGGGTATCGAAGATGAAGTAGTCGCAACTCCCTCTATATTGTTCCACCAAAGAGACAGGAAACGGTTTATCACTCTCCATCCCGAATGCCTTTACCACCGTGAAACCGGCATCCTGCATGAAACGGCAGGTTTCAGGTGATTCACTGCCGTGTAACTGAATAATCTGCAACCGGTTCTTTGATGCGATCTTCCGTACCCTCTCTTGTAATTCATCCACAAACACTCCCACCCGTTTCACCTTCTCCGGGGTATAACTTAACTTTTCTCCCACATAGCGTGACGAGCCCGGATAGAAGATGAATCCCATCCAGTCTACACCCAGCTGTTCCACAGCCTGGATGTTCTCCGCATCACGCATACCGCATATCTTGATGAGCATACTGTTAGCTTTTAGATGTAAGCAATTGACTTAAATCAACTGGTTCCTGGTTCACAACCTTTCTATATCTTTCAAAAATGCACCGAGTGATTCGCCCGGATCATCGCTCTTCATGAAGTTTTCACCAATCAGAAAGCCCCGGTAGCCGGCATCATGCAATTCACGCACGACCTGCGGGTCATAGATGCCACTCTCGGAAATCAGTAGCGCCTCCCGCGGGAGCAGGTCGATCATTCGGAACGACTTCTGTATGTCGGTGACGAAGCTGCCCAGGTTGCGATTGTTGATACCGATCAGCCGGTTCATCGGGGTGATGTAATCCGTCTCCCGCTCATCGTGCAGCTCCAACAACACCTCCAGCTGCAGCTGCTCTGCCAGCTCCGTGAATCGTTTCGACTCCTCCATCGTGATGGCGGCGGCGATCAGCAGGATCGCGCTGGCACCGGATAGCTTCGCATCATAGATCTGATACTCATCCACGATGAACTCCTTCCGCATCACCGGGATGGAGACGCTTTCCGTGGCTGCCCGCAGGTCAGCCAGTGTTCCGCCGAAGTAGGGCTCATCGGTCAGCACCGACAGTGCTGCTGCCCCGGCAGCCTCATAAGCCTTTGCCACAGGAGTCACCTCCGCAGTCCTGTTGATCCATCCCTTGCTGGGTGAACGCCGCTTGAACTCGGCGATGATTCCTGTGGTTGATTGCTCCAATGCCGCTTTCAGTGAGTAAAAAGGAGTTGTTTCTTTCAATATCCTCTTCTCCAACAATGAAAAAGGGGTCTCCTCCTTTTGCCTTGCTACCTCAATCTTTTTGTGTGCGATGATCTCGCTCAATATATCTTTCATTATAAATAGCGATAAACTGTAAGCTGTAAGCTGTAAGCGATAAGCTGTAAGCTGTAAGCTTATTGCTTATCGCTTATCGCTTGTAATTAACTCCTGATTGATCTCTATGAACTTCTCCAGCGTGCGCAGTGCCTTCTTACCATAGAGGGCATCCTTCGCTATCTCCAGACACTCACCGATGGGCTTCTGCTGCTCGATGGTTTGTATCCCGAAGGCGGCGTTGGCCAACACCGCATTCATCTGGGCCTCTGTCCCTTCGGCAGCCAGCACTCTGCGGAAGATCTGAGAGGCCTCTTCGGGAGTGTCCCCACCATAGAGAGCCTCCTGCGGTATGGCATCAAACCCGAGATCGGACGGAGAGAAGAGCTGTTCTCCACGATTGGAGACCACCTTGAATCGGTCGGTGAGGGAGATTTCATCATATCCGTCGAGGCTGTGTACGATACTGAAACGTTTATTCTCCGCCTGGTAGATGTAGCTGTAGAGCCTCGACATGGCGAGGTTGTAAACACCCAGCATCTGGTGACGCGGCTGCACCGGGTTCACCAGCGGTCCCAGAACATTGAAGAAGTTACGCACCCCCAGGCTCTTCCGCACCGGTGCCACTGCTTTGAGGGCGGGACTGAACAGCGGGGCATGGAGGTATGCCAGCCCACAGGCATCGAGGCTGCGACGCAACTGGTCTCTATCAGTGGTAAACCGCACCCCCAGGCTTTCAATCACGTTACTCGCACCACTGATGGAGGTAGCACCATAGTTGCCGTGCTTCACCACCGGATAACCTGCACCGGCTACTACAAAGCAGGCGGTGGTGGAGATGTTGAAAGTGTTCTTGCCGTCACCGCCTGTGCCCACAATGTCGAGCGGATCATAATCGGTGAGGTCCACCTGTACCCGCATCTCGAGAAGTGCGTCGCGAAAACCGAGAATCTCATCGACCGAGATGCTGCGCATCAGGAAGGAGGTGATCAGTGAGGCAATCTGCGTTTCGGGCACATCGCCCTTCACAATGGTGAACAATACCTCACGAGCTTGTTCGCGGGAGAGGTACTGATAGTCGAAAAGTTGGTATAGGATCTCTTTCATATTCATTCACTTTTAGATCTCGACAAAACGGGATGATTGAGAAAGTTGCGGATGATGGCTGTTCCCTCCGGGGTGAGAATTGACTCGGGATGGAATTGCACACCGTGCAGGTCGAGCGAGCGGTGTCGCATGGCCATGATGGCTCCCTCCCTATCCAGGGCAGTTACTTCCAACTCAACCGGGAAATTCTCATGACCGACAATCCAGGAGTGGTATCTCCCCACAGCAATCTCCTCAGGGAGACCGGTAAAGAGATAATCATCAGCAACAATTTGCACCGGCGTCTGCACCCCGTGAAACACGAAAGGAATATTCTCCAACTTCGCACCAAACACCTGTCCGATGGCCTGATGCCCAAGACATACACCCAGAATACTCTTGCTGGTTGCGTACCGCTCGATGAGGGGCAGCAGCAATCCAGCCTCTTCCGGGAGACCGGGGCCGGGTGAGAGAATGATCTTGTCGTACCGCTCCACCTCTTCCAGTGTCATCATGTTGTTGCGAATCACGTCCACATCGGTGTGGCCGAGCGACCGCACCGTGTGCAGCAGGTTGTAGGTGAAGGAGTCGTAGTTGTCGAATAGCAATATCTTTTTCATCTGCTTGCGATTAACTGTTATATAGTGTAGATGCTTTGTCGATGGCACGTTTCAGGGCTCCCAGCTTGCTGTTCACCTCCCGCAGTTCATACTCGTCGTTACTCTGTGAGACTACACCGGCACCGGCTTGGAACCACAGCTCGTTGTTGCGGCTCACGAAGGTACGAATGGTGATTGCCTGGTTGATGTCACCGTTGAATCCGATGAAACCGATGCAGCCACCGTATGCACCTCTATTGTGCGACTCGATCTCGGAGATCAGCTGCATTGCCCGCACCTTTGGAGCACCCGAGAGGGTGCCGGCCGGGAAGGTATCGAAGAATGCCTTGAGAGGATCGGCCGTGACATTGAGGGTTCCGGTAACACGCGACACCAGGTGGATCACATGCGAATAGAACTGGGGCTCCTTGAAGAAAGCAACCTCGACATTATGTGCATTGCGGCTCAGGTCGTTCCGTGCCAGGTCGACAAGCATCACATGCTCCGCATTCTCCTTCGGATCGTTCAGCAGGAATTCCACAGCCTTCATATCTTCTTGGTTGTCACCAGACCGTTTCGTCGTTCCCGCAATGGGATCAATGCTGATCTGTCGGCCGCTGATCTTACAGTGAGTTTCGGGCGAAGAACCGAAGATTCGGAATCCGCCGAAGTCGAAATAAAAGAGGTAGGGTGACGGGTTGATGGAACGCAGTGCACGGTAGACCTTGAAGTCATCACCCGTAAAGGGTTGGATGAAGCGTCGGGAGAGTACGATCTGAAAAACATCACCTCGCAGGCAGTGATGCACACCGCGACGCACATATTCTTTATACTCCTCATCGGTGATGGTACTTCGCTCCTCTCCCTCGGTGAAGAAGTTGTAGGTGGCGAAGTTGCGCTGATTGATGAGCGATTCCACCTTCATCATGCTGCTCACCTCCTGCTGGCCCTGTAATTCCAGCAACTGAATTTCATCAGTGAAGTGATTGAACACCAACAAGTATTTGAAGAGAATGTAAAGCATGTCGGGAGCATCGTTGCGCTCCTCCTTGCTTTCACGGATTGCAATCTGCTCGGTGTATTTCACACAGTTGAAGGTAGTGTACCCGAAGAGGCCACACTGCTGCAATTCATCTCCTTCCACCTCGAAATGTGAAATATAGCGGTTGAGCGCATCAGAAATGGTGAAGCTGTTGGAGAGGGTCTCTTGCGTCTCCGTGCCATCGGGAAACAGTGAAGTGCAAACGCCACGGTTCACCTCTATGCGGGAAATCGGTTTCAGTCCGAGATAGGAGATGCTATTCTGTCCGGCATGGAAGTCAGAGCTCTCCAACAGGGCTGACTGTGGGTAACTGTCCCTCACTTTGAGATAGACGCTCACCGGAGTATGGAGATCGCCCATCAATGTTTTCCGGTTAATTGTATATTTGTATTGCATAGGATTTGTTTTTTGCTATCAACTCATTAATAATCATACTTTTCTTCATACTTGAAATAGGTCTCCAGATCCTTGTCACCCCGACCGGATAGGGTGAGAACCACCAACTCGTCTGGAGCAAAGGTCACCTTCTCCAACGCAGCCAGGGCATGAGCTGACTCCAACGCAGGGATGATTCCCTCATGGCGGGTAAGCTCATAGGCAGCACGGAGCGCCTCATCGTCTGTAATCGCAACTACCTGAGCTCGTCCTGTCTCAGCCAAGTGGGCATGGATGGGTCCGATACCGGGATAATCCAGCCCCGCAGAGATGGAATAGGGCTCTGTAATCTGTCCATCTTCTGTTTGCATTAGCAGTGTGCGGCAGCCGTGCAGCACACCCACACTCCCTAGATGGATGGTGGCAGCCGATTCACCGCTATCCACCCCCTTGCCTCCGGCCTCGGCCAGCAAGATCTGCACCTTCTCGTTGTCGAGGTACTCATAAATGGTTCCGGCGGCGTTGCTGCCTCCACCCACGCAAGCCACCAGCCGGTCGGGATAATCACGCCCCTCCTTCTCCAGCAACTGCAATTTGATTTCCTTGCTGATCACAGACTGCAGACGGGCCACCAGATCAGGATAGGGATGAGGGCCGACGGTGGAGCCGATGATGTAGTGGGTGTCGGATGGATTGCTGCACCAGTCGCGAATCGCCTCGTTGGTAGCATCTTTCAGTGTCATGTTGCCCGAGGTGACCGGCACCACCGTGGCTCCCATCATTTCCATCTTTTTCACGTTCATCTGTTGCCGTTCCACATCGGTCTTCCCCATGTAGACGGTACAGGGCATCTGCATCAGGGCACAAACGGTAGCGGTGGCCACGCCGTGCTGACCGGCACCAGTCTCTGCGATGATCCGCGTCTTGCCCATCTCGCGAGCAATCAGGATCTGCCCAATGGTGTTGTTAATCTTGTGCGCACCGGTATGATTGAGATCCTCCCGCTTCAGGTAGATCTTCGCCCCGAAACGTTCTGACAGCTGGTGGGAGTAGTAGAGCGGTGAAGGGCGTCCCACATAGTCGCGCAACAACTGATCGAAATCCTTTCGGAAGCGCTCACTCTCCATGATTCTAAGGTAGGCTTCGCGCAGATCAGTTACGCACCGGTGCAGGATCTCGGGGATATAGGCACCCCCAAACTGACCATAGTATCCATTCTCATTGACGTTGAATTGCTGCATAATCTTATGATGTTTATCTCTTTTAATTCGATACCCCTGTTTCTAAAACTGAAAAAGCCCGTCGCAGGATTGCGACAGGCTTTATATATATCATGTGATGAATTATAAATGCACGATGCTACTCCTTACGACCTTATGAGTTGTAAGCAGCGCCACCAATATCCGTTCATTAATAAATTTGTCATAATTCTTTCAATTGTCTGCAAAGAAATAGTATTTGAAATAAATTTGCAACTCTTTCTCTGTTTTTAACACAATTATTTTCGATTAAGATCCGAATGATCCTCCTTTGTTCTTTCATTTTTACTTCTTCCATATCGTCCGATACCGAAGCCGTATAAAAATGCACCAACTGAAAATCCGACCAACAGAAAGAAAATATACCTGTTCCATACAGATTTGGGGTTGAAATAAAGTACGATTGCACCTACCAACCAAACGAGAATGGACAATATGAGTACTTTCCTGTTGATCATATTTCTTCCGCTTCAAAACCGGTACGTTTGATGGTTTTGACGATATCTTCTGCATCCAGCAGCTCCGTCTCCACTGTCAATATTTTTTCGGGGTTGTCTATATCAACTCTCCACGACTGAATACCCTCTTTCCTGTCGAGGAAAGGAGTCACCTTAGCCAGGCAATTGCTGCAATTGATATTTGTTTTAAACTGTATCGTTTTCATAATTCTTTTCATTCATTCATCTGCTGGTTGAAGGTTGTTGGATAACTGTTGCACCCGGCCTTTCATTAATTACAAATTTCAGGCTGTTTTGTTCATTTTAAGAATCTCCGAAATTGAATATAGCAAGGGAATAAGTGACCCAACAGTGATAAATATTGGAAGATATCTTCCTGACGATCAATTATTTTTTTTAATTTTACAGGTGAATACAAAAGCCTTTCAATTAGATCATATGCTTGGAGCGATTCTTGGCGATATCGTGGGAAGCACCTACGAGTTTGCCAACACCAAAGATTACAATTTTGACCTTTTTCCTGCCGGAAGTATTTATACAGATGACACCGTGCTGACTGTTGCCGTGGCAGATGCTATTTTGAATAAATGCGATTACGGAGAAACGATTCGCAAATGGGCGCTTCGTTACCCACATCCCAAAGGCGCTTACGGCAGTTCTTTCACACGTTGGATGCACGCAGATGAGATCAAACCCTATGGCAGCTACGGCAATGGCTCGGCCATGCGTGTTAGCCCCGTAGGGTGGTTATTTGATACGGAGCAGGTTGTGCTCGACGAGGCACTCAAGAGTGCTGCATGCACCCACAATCATCCCGAAGGTATCAAGGGAGCTCAGGCCACGGCTATCGCTCTCTATTTTGCCCGGAAAGGGAAAGAGAAACTGTTTATCAGGCAGTACATCGCTGCTGAATTCGGATACGATTTGCATAAAACGGTGGATGAGATCCGTAAGACATACCTCTATAATGAATCATGTCAGGGCACTGTGCCTGAAGCATTGATCTGCTTTTTAGAGAGTGATTCGTTTGAAGATGCCATACGAAAGGCGATCTCCATAGGAGGTGACAGCGATACCATCGGAGCAATCACAGGTGCCATTGCAGAAGCGTTCTATGATATCCCTGTTGAGTTGGCGAATAAAGCCAGGAGTTATTTGCCCAATGATATGCTGGATACCCTGAAACTATTTGGTGAGAAGGCGCATCCAATGGCGATAGATCTGAATGACGACACCAAGCAGTTACGTGAACGCTTTCGGAAACTGAAAAAGATATTTTCGGAGCTTTTCATGCAAAAGCAAAACATGTTGTTGCACGAACAACCGCTTTTAACAGCACTTTATCTGCAAAAAATCGGATCCATACAGTATAAATCCTATTGCCTGGAGGTGGAACTGGCACAACTGAAACAGCGGCTATCGCTGTTGCAGATTTTTGTTAACCGGAATGAAAAACCAGATTTGAATGCGGTTGACAAAGAAATTGAAATTCGATTTTCTGAGTATCAACAAAAAATTGAATTCGACGCCAAACAACTGGCAGCTGCACGTGATTTTTTGAAGGGATCGTTTCTTTCACCCGAAGAATCGAAAAGAATTAAAGAGGTCTACTATATCATTGTCAAACGTTTACACCCTGACATCAATCCCGATTCGGACGAAAGAATGAATGAGCTTTTTGTAAAAGCACAAACAGCTTACGAGTTGAGTGATCTGCCCACACTGCAACAAATTCTTGTTCTGCTCGATAATAAAGAATCAGATCTTGAGGTTTTATTACCTGATCTGCAAATCAATGTAAACCGGCTGGCAGAAAACATCAGCACACTGGAGCATCAGATTGAACAGCTGTATCAATCATTTCCGTTTATTTACGAGGAAAAGTTACGGGACGAAGAATGGGTGAAGAACGAATGTGAAGAAATGAGCATAAAGATTGATACGATAAAACAGGAAATTGAAAAATACAAAAAATACATCACATTGTTGGAAGAATGGAAACCGGTATCGTAAAACTTACACCCGAATTGCTCGCACTTATCGGCACAGGCGGTGTGAAAGCCATTGCGCCATTTACACGCGAGATATTTTTACTGAATATCGTTATCGCGGGAACAACATTCTGCGAACAAATGAATGAGCTGGAGCCGGATCTCGTCCCCGGGAGCGTACTGAAAATGATTCGACATCCCAAAAACGAATATGATGAACTTGCCATCGGCATCTATATCAACGACAATCGCATCGGATGGGTTCCACAGGAGTTCAATGAAGTCATTTCCCGCCTGATGGATGCGGGAAAAGCATTTTTTTGCCGTGTAGAAAATACAAGACGAATAAACAAATGGCTGAAAATCGACGTTAAAATTTATATGGTTGAATAAAAAACAGGAAGAACTAAATCATTTGTATCGCATGAAAAAGTTATTTTTTTTATTCGCTGTCGTATCATTCCTGGCAGCCTGCTCTGGTCCAAAGGGGATGGTCAAAATTGAACCGAACGGAAGTGCATTGGCTGTGGAAGATTCTGTCGCATATGAACTGATTGTCTTCGATACAGAATTTGAGCTGAATCACAAGCTGTTCTACTATTTTCAGTATGTTGAACATGTGCTGCGGATACCTATTCTGCCCAACCCCCCTGTAGGGGTGATTTATTAATTTACTGGTTAAAAATGCAACTTGTCGGTCGAAGTGAAATAACATTATCCCGTTTGATAGATAATAACTATTTTTGGCTATGATTCAAACAGACAGGGAACATACTTCTTTGAAAAAATCCAATAAGCAAAAATGGATACGCCTGATTGTTGTTGGCGGTATACTACTGGCAGTCATCTTTATCTTCAGCCGAAGCCCTATGCTTTCCGAGGCATATATGCGAAACGTTTACCCCGCCATTGCGACACTCTTCTCCTTTATCTCAGGCATTTTTCCTTTTTCACTATACGACCTTTTTATCGTGGCGGCATTGATATGGTTCACCGGTATGATCCTGCGGGTTATATTGCGTAAAATCACCCTCTCAACTTTCCTTTATTCAATGCTTAGATTCACGTTGATCGTTGTCGCCTGGTTCTATCTTGGTTGGGGAGTGGCCTACTTCCGGGGGGACTTCTACGCAAGAAGCGAAGTGACGAAAGCTACTTTCGACCGGGAGAAACTGATGAGGCTCACAGAGACAATCATTGAACAGGCTAATTACAACTACCTCGATTGCCGTTCGATGGACAAGGAGAAGGTACACCTGGAGATTGAACAATCGTATGCCGCTCTGCAGGACCCACTCCGCCTCTCCTATCCGAACGGTAAACGAAGGATGAAACCGATGCTCTTCGAACCAATCTATAGCGGAATGGGGGTATCAGGCTATTTCGGTCCCTTCTTCAACGAAATACACGTGAACCATTTCGGACTCCCTTTCACATACCCCTTCACGCTGGCACACGAGATGTCGCACCAGTTCGGCATCGCTGCCGAGTCGGAAGCAAACCTCTATGGCTTCGCAGCCTGCGTAAACAGCAACCACCCGATGGTACGCTACAGCGGTTACGCCTCACTACTGGGTTACCTGTTAGGCGATGCACGACGGTTGCTGCCCGATGCATATGATTCACTGGTACAATCAATACGTCCGGAGGTCCTTGCCGATCTGCAACGAAACAGTGCACACTGGATGGCAGCAAGGAACAGCATCCTCTCCGATGCACAGGACAAGATTTATGATGCCTACCTGAAGACCAACCAGGTGAGCTCGGGAAGAGACAACTACTCCGAGGTGGTGGGGCTGCTGCTTTCTTTTGATTTTGTACAAATCATAAATCAAATGGATTAATCACACTATTATAAAAAAATCACATCCCTTCAGAAGGGGTGTCGCTTCAGACGAAGGCTGTTTGTCACTACACTGACCGAGCTCAGCGCCATGGCAGCACCGGCAATCATCGGGTTGAGCAGGAAGCCGGTGAAGGGAAAGAGCACACCCGCGGCGACGGGGATGCCGATCACGTTGTAGAAAAAGGCCCAGAAAAGATTCTGGCGGATGGTACGTACCGTGGCTTGTGAGAGTCGAATTGCACGGGGGATTCGTTTAAGGTCGGAGGAAATAATGGTCATGCTGGCCACATCCATCGCAATATCACTGCCGCTGCCCATGGCGATGCTCACATCGGCCTGTGCGAGCGCCCCGCTGTCGTTGATGCCATCTCCCACCATCGCCACCGTATGGCCCTGTTGTTGCAGTTTCTTCACCAACTCCACCTTCTCTTCAGGCAACACTCCCCCCCGGTAATCGGTGATTCCCAAGTCAGCTGCCAGGGCTGCAGCCACTTTTTCGTTGTCACCGGTATAGATCGCTACATCGATACCCATGCTGTGCAACTGTGCGATCGCCTCTTTTGAGGTAGGCTTCATCTTGTCGGTGATACCAACCACACCCAGTGCTTTCTCGCTGTCAGTAAATACCGAAACGGTATGGGCCGCATCCATCTCCTGATATACCTGCTGCTTCAGGTCGGCAGGGATCACCACACCTTTCGAAGCCAGGTAATGGAGATTGCCGATGTAATATATCTCACCCTCGTATGTCCCCTCAATGCCCTTGCCGCTCACCTGTGAAACCGTCACATCGTCAAGAAGAGTGCTTACCTCCTTTAGTTCGGCAGTGATGGCATCTGCGAGTGGATGTTCTGAACGATGTTCGATGCTGTAGAGGATATCGCGATGCAGGGGGGTGGCATCGAGCGACCAGGTGATGGAGGTCACCTGGGGTTTCCCCTCGGTAATGGTACCGGTCTTGTCGAGCACCACCACATCCACTTTTTTCGCTCTCTCAAGGCTTCCGGCATCCTTGATCAGGATACCCTCATCAGCACCTTTGCCAATGCCTACCATGATGGCGGTGGGTGTAGCGAGACCCAATGCACAGGGACAGGCGATCACCAGCACCGTCACCATGGTCAGTAGGCCGTAGACAAATCCGTTCTCACCCCCAAAGAACAGCCAGACCACAAAGCTGAGCAGCGCAATGCCGATCACCACAGGCACGAAGACCCCTGCGATGCGATCCACCAATCCCTGTACGGGAGCCTTGCTGCCCTGAGCCTCATCCACCGTGCGGATGATCTGTGCAAGCAGAGTATCTTTTCCTACCTTGTCGGCACGAAAGCGAAAGCTCCCCTTCTGATTGATGGTGCCGGCAAAAACCTTTGTACCATTCTTCTTCTCCACGTGAAGCGGTTCTCCGGAGATCATGCTCTCATCCACAAATGAGCTTCCCCCGGTCACCTCTCCATCAACGGCAATCTTCTCGCCCGGTTTCACCACTACAACATCTCCCACCAATACCTCAGCGATGGGGATCACATAGGGTTCTCCTTCACGAAGGACGGTCACGGTGGAGGGTTGCAGCCCCATCAGCTTGCGGATGGCATCGGAGGTGTGCCCCTTGGCACGCGCCTCCAGCATCTTACCCAGAAGGATGAAGGCGATAATCACGCCGGCCGCCTCAAAATAGACATGCGCTTCCAGTCCGCGGCTCTCCCAGAACTCCGGCCAGAGCATGTTGAAGAGGCTGAAAAGATAAGCGATGCCGGTACTGAGTACCACCAGCGTATCCATGTTGGCAGAGCCGTGGCGTGCCTGCTTCCAGGCGCCCACAAAAAAGCGGCGCCCGAAGAGGAAGAGGATAGGCGTAGCCAGGAGCCACATGGCAATGTTGGCAAAGGGGGCATGCATGAAGAACATGCCAACCACCACAAGTGGGATGGCCAGCGCCACGGCCAGAATGGTATGACGCCGCAATGTCCTGTAGTTCTCATGCTGCAGCTCTTCCACCTTTTCGAACGAGCTCTCCTCCTCTTCTGTCAGCAGGTCATACCCCATCTCCTGCAGCGCCTGCTTCATCGCATCAGGTGTCGCAATGCCCGGCAGATATTCGATTTGCCCCTTGCCGTTGCCATAGTTCACCGAGGCATTTAACACACCGGGCACGAAGGATAGAATATTCTGCGAGCTGGAGGCACAGGCTGCACAGGTCATGTGCAACACGGGGTGAGTCGCTTTCTCGGTACGCACCTCCCCGCCGGCATGTCGAATCCGCTCCACCAACTCCTGCAGGATCTCCGCGGCGTCATCAGCCCTGCGCTCATCGATGACAACGAACAGCGTACCCTTTTGAGGATCATGTTTTAGGGATGCCAACCCCTTTACTTCCCGCAATGCATCCTCAGACAGGGCTACCTTCCCCCTGAGGTTTATCTGATAACTATTTGCTTTCTTCATACTGGTATAGGAACAATTGAAGAAGGAGAGATGTTCATAATGAGCTGTTCTGACCCATACGTGCAAAATATTTACTAATTTTGTTCCAACGCATGCATGAACCTGCACTCCAGGGATCTTCGCTTAACTGAAAAATGTACATTATGATTCGATTCATATCGCTAACCTTCGTCGGCATCCTCTTTGCCTTCTCGCTCTTCTCCCAGAAAAAACCCCTCGACCACAATGTCTATGACAGCTGGGAGAGCCTCAGTGCTACGAGCCTCAGCGATGACGGGAGGATGATGGCGACCCTGATCGCACCCCAGGAGGGAGACACCACCCTTTTGCTCAAAGATCTCACCAACAATCGCTCCCTCACGCTGGAGAGGGTCACCCGCTTCACCCTCTCTCCTGACGGTTTATGGACAGTGGGACTGATCAGGGCTCCCTTCTCGGAGCGTCGGCAGGCCCGGATCGACAAGAAAAAAGCGGATGAGATGCCTGACGATTCTTTGCTGATCATTCATAACCACACGTTCGAGGTAAAGAAAATTGCCAATGTGCGATCATTCAAAACGGCAGAGAAGGCCTTGAGACATATCGCCTACACCACAACCCTGCCGGAAGACACGACAAAAAAAGCGGCAAAAAAGGAAAAAAAGAAAGAGCTGGTGATATTGCGAAATCTTTTGACACAGGAAGAAGATACCATCCGCAATGCAAATGAGCACCTTTTCAGCAAATACGGGAATGCGTTTGCCGTTGTGATTCAACCGGAGAAAAAAGATAGCACCGATGCACCGGGGGTGCTCTTTTTCGATCTGGACAAGCAGGCACAAAAAAGGATTTCCGGCGAAAAGAGAGAGTACAAATCGCTCTCGTTCGATGAGGAGGGGGCCCAATTGGTTTATCTTTCCACGGGGGACACTTCTAAAGTGGAACAGAAGGTGTTCGACCTGCACTATTTTGAAAACGGGGCCGACTCAGCTCAGCTAATTGCCGACAGAAACGCCACCGGCTTCCCGGAGGGATGGATATTCAACGATAATTCATCACCCTCCTTCAGCAGGGATGGCAGCAGGATCCTGATTGGCGCTGCTCCCGTTCAGGAGCCAAAGGACACAACGCTGGTCGACTTCGAGATGGCAAGCCTTGATATCTGGCACTGGAAGGACCCACTCATACAACCCCAGCAGCTGGCAGAGCTCAGTCGTAAAAAACGACACACCTACAGCGGCATCATCAATCCGCATCACCCCGGTCACTACCTTCCGGTAGCCACCGAAGAGATGCCTCATGCCAACATCGCCGACGAGGGCAACGGCCGCTACGCACTGCTCTGGTCCGACCTGCCCTATCAGCTGGAGAGCCAGTGGGACATCTCCTCCCGGTATGATGTCTGGGTGATGGACCTTCAGGAGCAGCGCCTGCACGAGGTTGGCTCCCCGGTAGCGGGACGACCGATGCTCTCGCCTGCGGGCCATTACACGCTCTGGTGGGACGGAACGGAACTGCAGTGGTTCGTCCACGACAACCGGGAGCAGACCACCCGCAACCTCACCGGCGCCATACCAGTGAACTTCTGGAACGAAAAAAACGATGTTCCCATGGAACCGGGCCCTTATGGAATGGCAGCATGGGGTGCTGAAGACGATTATCTGTTGCTCTACGATGCATTCGATATCTGGAAGGTAGACCCAAGCGGCAAGACAAAAGCGGTCAACATAACCCGCGGTGTAGGGCGCAGCGACTCGATCACCTTCCGTTATGTGAACACCGACCGTGAGAAACGTTTCATCGAGAAGGAGGAAGAGCTGCTGCTCTCTGCCTTTGACAACAAAAGCAAGAAAAAAGGCTGGTACACTCTGGCACAAAAGGGGAGAAAACCATTGCAGAAGAAGGTGATGGAGGGGTTCACCTTCAGCTCGCTGATTAAGGCGAAAGAGAAGGAACTCTACCTCTTCCAGAAAAGCAACTTCCACACCACCCCGGACCTCTACGTCACTGCAGACCTCTGGAAAACGTCAGACAAACTGACCAATATCAATCCGCAGATGGAGCAGTACAACTGGGGAACAGCGGAGCTCTTCTCCTGGACATCCTTCAGTGGTGATCCACTGCAGGGGATCCTCTACAAGCCGGAGGATTTTGATCCGGGTAAAAAATATCCGATGATGATCTACTTCTACGAGCAACACTCCGACGAACTCTACCGCTGGTTCACACCGGCACCCAGCCGTTCGGTGATCAACATACCCTTCTTCGTGAGCCGCGGCTACCTGGTCTTCACGCCTGATATCCGCTACAGCGTGGGACAACCGGGAATGGATGCCTACAACGCCGTGGTCTCGGGTGCCGAGGCCCTTGCCAAAAACGATTGGGTGGATGCGAAGAGAATGGCGATACAGGGACAGAGCTGGGGCGGTTACCAGGTGGCTTACCTGGTGACGAAGACCAACCTTTTCAGGGCTGCAGGCGCCGGGGCGCCGGTATCAAACATGACCAGTGCCTACGGAGGTGTCCGCTGGAGCTCCGGACGCAGTCGCCAGTTTCAGTATGAGCAAACGCAGTCCCGCATAGGCGTACCGATGCTTGACTCGCTCGATCTCTACATCGACAACTCTCCCCTCTTCTTCGCCGACAAGGTGGAGACACCGCTGCTGATGATGCACAACGACAAGGATGGGGCGGTACCCTGGTACCAGGGCATCGAGTACTTCATGATGCTGCGCCGCCTGGGCAAGCCTGTATGGTTGCTCCAGTACAACGGTGAGGACCACAACCTGACGCAGCGCCGCAACAGCAAGGACCTCTCCATCCGCCTGCAACAGTTCTTCGACCACTACCTCAAGGGTGATCCTGCACCGGCATGGATGACAAAGGGTGTCCCGGCCATTGAAAAAGGGAAAAACTGGGGTTATGAGGTGGATTAGTTGAAAGCTGACTTTTAAAATCCCCGCTGCCGCATCGCCTCAAAGGTGAGGATGGCGGTGGAAACAGAGACATTGAGCGAATCAATTTTCCCGCGCATGGGGATTTTGATTCGCTTTGTGGCGTTGTGCAGCCAGAAATCAGTCAATCCTTTCGCTTCAGTACCCATCACGATGGCGGATGGTTTCCGGAAATCGATGTTCTGATAAAATTCAGCCGCCTGAAGCTCCGCGGCAAAAACATTGATGCCACGCTCTTTAAGCCACAGCAGCGCCTCTTCGGATCTGCTGACGGCCGTGGGCACGGTAAAGAGCCCCCCCACACCCGAGCGGATTACGTTGGGGTTGTAGAGGTCGGTAAGCGGATCGCAGATGATCACCGCATCGGCCCCAGCGGCGTCGGCCGTACGGAGCACCGCCCCGAGGTTGCCGGGCTTTTCAACCGATTCGAGGATAATAAGAAAAGGGTTCTCACTGACGCCAATATCCTCCAGTCTGTGGGATTTGGGCTTGGCCAGTGTTACCAGACCGTCGGAGTTCTCCCTGTAGGCAATTTTCGCAAAGACGGCCGGAGAGATCTCAGTGATGATCTCTGCGGGCAGGCTCTCCAGCACATCCGGGTACTTGCTCTGGGCAAACATCTCCCGGCATAGATAAACCTCACTGATCTCATATCCCGCCTGCAGGGCCAGCGACAGCTCGCGGGCGCCCTCCAGCACGAAGAGCTGTTGCTCGCGGCGCTCCCTGTTCTTGGAGAGCTTCACGATCTGCTTGATGGAGGGGTTCTGCAGGCTGGTGATCATAAGAGATTGTTACAGGCCTGTTTTCTCTTCTTTCTCCAACAGGAAGGTGTCGATCGCCTCCCTGAATGATTCCTTCGGCAAGGCACCCATCGCCACCTGTGGATTCTCATTCATGGGGATGAAGAGAAACATGGGGATGCTTTGCACACCAAACATGGCAGCCAGTTCCGGTTCACGATCCACGTCAATCTTGTAAACGTAGATCTCCTCACCATACTCGGCTGCGAGATCCTTCAGGATGGGTGAAGTGATGCGGCAGGGACCGCACCAGGTTGCGTAGAAGTCGACGATAGCCGGTTTATCTCCGTTGTATTTCCATTCTTGGGGGTTCTCCTCATAGTTGAACACTTTCTCCAGGAAAACGGTTTTGGTCAGTTCGATCGGTTTTGCTTTTTCTTTGCCCTGAGGCTCAGCAGCAGCGACATGCATCAAAAAAAGAGCTGCCGCGAAAAGGGTGATTACTTTCTTCATCTGAATGGAAAATAAGTTGTGATTTTTAAATTGTATTTGTTACAACAGTGTGAGGGGGTAAAATGTTCCAAACGGGCAAACGGGGGATCGTATCAGAATTGCTGCCGATCCTTGTACCTGGCTGAATTCCGGCTGGGTACACCAAACTCCCGTGCCGAGAGATCCTCCACCTCCACTTTCCATATCTTCACGTTCCGCACCGCGGGTGCGGAATAACTGAAAGTGTGTCCGGAGTACTGACGCATGGTGCTGTCAAGAGCCCTCACCTTCACCTCATCGTCCTCCACGAACGCCACCCTGCCACGACAAACGATGCTGGCGGCCAACATCCGGTAGCTGCAGGCCACCTCCTCATCCTGCCACACCAGCTTCGGGTCGGTGCAAAAGGTGATACAAACTTTCGGGTTCTCCTCCAGGATCGAAATGGAATGTCCCTCCTGGGCGGAGTGGAGCCAGATCACCCCCTCCTCGTAGCCGAAATTCATCGGCAGCACATAGGGATTCCCCTCCTTGTCCGCCATTCCCACATAGCAAATCATGCAGGAGCGGATGATCTGCTCTATTCGCTCTTTCTCTTCTACCGGATAAGTTCTCATATCTCCTGGCCTTGATGTTTCGCTTGTCAATGAATATGCTGCATGCTTGCAGAAAAAATTTGTACAAAGATAAGCAGTTTCTCAAACAAGAAATGCATCTTGATTCAAAAGAGGGTTTATCGGCCTGTTTTTATGTGCGGTTTGTGCTATCAAAAAGTAAAACAAGACAGGGACTTTCATGGGTTCTGGAAAGCTCTAGCCTTATTGCACCCTTATTGCACCCTTATATCCACTCCCATAATTATTAGAGGGGATATTAGGATGCAATAAGGTTATAATAAAAGAATAGAAGCCATCGTGAAGCAAATGACAAGCGGTTTATCCGAATACAGCAGTCGTGATTGTCATAAAAAGGGCATAAAAAAAAGGAAAAAACCTTGCGAGTCTTTCCCTTTCTATGGGTTGTCAACCGATGAAGGTTACTTCACCTTGTCCACGATTGCCTTGAAAGCTTCGGGATGGTTCATTGCCAGGTCGGCAAGCACCTTGCGGTTGATGTCTATTTCATTTTTGTGCAGCGCACCCATCAAACGAGAGTAAGACATCCCGTTGTCGCGGGCAGCGGCGTTGATACGCTGGATCCACAGTGCGCGGAAGTTGCGTTTTTTGTTTTTGCGGTCACGGTAGGCATAGGTAAGACCTTTTTCCCACGTGTTCTTGGCTACGGTCCACACGTTCTTGCGGGCACCGTAATAACCTCTGGTTAATTTCAGAACTTTTTTTCTGCGGTTGCGTGATGCAACATGATTGACTGATCTTGGCATAATGTTACTTGTTGTGAATGATAGCGTCTCTGTCGGGCAGAGCTCTTTGGGGCGTACATCCTGTTACTAAATCGTTTAATCGGAAACCTTTGCGTAGGTTATTTCAGTGCGAGCAGTGTCTTGATACTGTTCACGTCAGATTTATGAACAAGGCCTGTCTGCGTCAGATTTCTCTTCTGCTTTTTGGTCTTCTTCGTCAAAATGTGACTTTTGTACGCATGCTTCCGCTTGATTTTTCCTGTTCCGGTAAGGGCGAACCTCTTTTTGGCACCGGAATTAGTCTTCATTTTTGGCATTTTGCTGTCCTCGAATTAATGATTGTTTAATTACCTTTCCTTTCGCGGTCAAGCGAAAAAGTGTGCAAAAGTAATGATAATATCTGGGTTATGCAAATCTTATTTGTCTAAACAGACAAACTTTATTCATCTACCCACCTCAAATTCCCTGGAGAGAAACCGTAGAGAGACAAGAAGAGCCGGTGATTGAATTAACCGGCTCAATCTCTTCAGAAAGATCCTGTGCTCCTTCTTCTCAGTCGGCCTTCTCCTCTTTCTTCTCCTTGTTCTCCTTCTTGGGAGCAGGAGTACCCTTCTTGGGAGAGAGCATGACCGACATGCGCTTTCCCTCCATGATGGGCATGTGCTCCACCTTGGCATATTCCTCCAGGTCGTTCGCAAAGCGAAGCAGCAACACCTCACCCTGTTCTTTGAAGAGGATAGAACGCCCCCTGAAGAAGACATAAGCCTTCACTTTGGAACCTTCACCCAGAAAGTTCATCGCATGCTTGAGTTTGAAGTTGTAATCGTGATCATCCGTCTGCGGTCCGAATCGGATCTCTTTGACAGTCACTTTCACCGCCTTGGCTTTCTGTTCCTTCAGCTTCTTCTTCTGTTGATAAACAAATTTCTTGTAATCGATGATCCTGCATACGGGGGGTTTGGCCGTGGGGGCAATTTCAACGAGGTCCAGTTCCTTCTGTTGGGCAATCTTCAATGCCTCACGGGTGGGATAAATCCCTTCTTCCACGTTGTCGCCTACTAACCGGACTTCAGGTACCCGGATCCGTTCATTGATCCGGTGTTGGTCTTTGGAGTCTTTTCTCATTCAGTGATGTGATTGTTTTTCTCTTAAATTGAAATATTAATTGTAAAAATTGAAATGTTATTACGTTCAAATCTGACCAAGGGGTGGATTCATCATCTTCTCCACTTCGCTGGCAATCTCTTCGGCAAATGTACGCAATTTTATGGAACCCTGATCAATCCCGCCCTGTTTTCTCACTGAAACCTCTTCATTTTCTGCCTCTTTCTCGCCAACGATGAGCAGGTAGGGAATGCGTTTCAGCTCGTTGTCACGGATCTTGCGACCCACTTTCTCGTTGCGGTCGTCCACTTCAGCACGGATGTCGAACCGTTTCAACTCCTTCACCACGCTGCGGGCATAATCGTTGAACTTCTCGCTTACCGGCAGGATCACCGCCTGGGTGGGAGCCAGCCACAATGGGAACTTGCCGGCAGTATGCTCGATGAGCACTGCCACGAATCGTTCCATGGAACCGAAGGGAGCACGGTGAATCATCACGGGACGATGCTTTTGGTTGTCAGCACCGGTGTACTCCAGCTCGAACCGCTCCGGAAGGTTATAGTCTACCTGAATGGTTCCCAATTGCCAGCGGCGTCCCAATGCGTCTTTCACCATGAAGTCGAGCTTGGGACCGTAGAAGGCAGCTTCGCCAAGTTCCACGCGGGCTTTCAGCCCCTTCTCCTCGCAAGCCTCTACGATGGCCCTTTCTGCTTTTTCCCAGTTCTCATCGGATCCAATGTACTTCTCCTTGTTCTCCGGATCACGCAGGGATATCTGTGCCTCAAAATTCTCAAAGTCGAGAGCCTTGAAGATGATGAAGATGATATCCATCACTTTCAGGAACTCATCCTTCACCTGGTCAGGAGTACAGAAGATATGGGCATCATCCTGCGTGAAGCCCCTCACGCGGGTCAACCCGTGCAACTCACCGCTCTGTTCGTAGCGGTAAACCGTACCAAACTCTGCCATGCGCAGTGGTAGGTCTTTATAGGAACGGGGGAAGGTCTTGTAGATCTCGCAGTGGTGGGGGCAGTTCATTGGTTTCAGCAAAAACTCCTCACCCTCTTCGGGGGTTTGAATGGGCTGGAACGAGTCCTTGCCATATTTGGCATAGTGCCCGGAGGTGACATACAACTGCTTGTGCCCGATATGGGGTGTAATCACCTGATCGTAGTCGAACTCGCGCTGGATCTTCTTCAGGAAGTCTTCCAGGCGCATACGCAACTGTGTTCCCTTGGGCAGCCAGAGCGGAAGGCCGGCACCCACGGTCTGCGAGAAGGCGAAGAGCTGCAGCTCCTTGCCAATCTTCCGGTGGTCGCGTTTCTTCGCCTCCTCCAGCATCAACAGATATTCATCGAGCAACTTCTTCTTGGGGAAGGTGATGCCATAGAGACGGGTCAACTGCGGCCGCTTCTCATCACCACGCCAGTAGGCACCGGCAGCGGAGAGCACCTTCACCGCCTTGATGTAGGAGGTGTTGGGCAGGTGGGGGCCGCGGCATAGGTCGGTGAATTCACCCTGGGTATAAGTAGTGATGGTGCCATCTTCCAGCTCGTTGATCAGCTCCACCTTGTAGTGTTCATCTCTTGCAGAGAACATCTCAACGGCATCCTTCTTCGAAATGCTGGCACGCACGATCTCCTCCTTGGCGGCGATCAGCTCCATCATCTTCTTCTCGATGGCCAGGAAGTCTGACTCCTTGATGGATACCCCTTCACCGGGGTCAACGTCGTAGTAGAAACCATTCTTAATTGCCGGTCCGATGCCGAACTTGATGCCGGGATAGAGCAACTGCAAGGCCTCGGCCATGAGGTGTGCTGAGGAGTGCCAATAGGCATGCTTCCCCTCTTCATCTTCCCACTTCAGCAAATTGACAGTGGCATCCTCTTCGATGGGGCGGGTCAGGTCCCATGTTTCACCGTTGACGGTTGCTGCCAGAACCTCCTGTGCAAGGCGCTGACTGATGCTTTGTGCGATCTCGAGCCCCGTAACTCCCTTTTCATATTCCCTGACCGATCCGTCGGGAAATGTTATTCTTATCATGTAATCCAATACTTAGTGAATCAATTTTATCTTTTGGATTGCAAATGTAGTGATTTTGTGATATATGAAAGGACTATTTGATGAGTTTTTTGCAAAAAAGAGTTGCAACAGGAAGAAACGCACCCGGCTCCGGTTTTGTTTTTTTAACAGCATTGCCGTACAAATTCAGATCTCTGCTTCTATCTTTGCAGGTGATGACAACAAGCATTCACCTCCTGCTCACACTTTTTCTCACTGTACTTGTCATTTACGGCGGGTCAGGGGTGAATGCCTATTTCTATTGTTGCGACAATTGCCGCAGCGAAGGTATGGAAGTGATCACGGACCACCGTTGTTGCGAGATTCACGCCAGTGCACTAAAGGTGAGCCTTGATTCTCAAAGGCACGACACCGCCAATCACCTCTGCGAAGTGGGCGCACACGACAGCTGTGGCGTGGAACGGATTGCCTTTAGCTGGGAAAGATTCACCCGCAACCAGGAGCTGCAGCCTCAGGCCATTGACCTGCATGATGTTCCCTTCCTGGCTCACTCTACTCAGAACCATGATCTGACACCCGGTGCGATGATCTCCCGTCCCGAGACTGAGAGTCAGAAGCCACCCAACCTAAGTAGTGAAGTCTACCGCTCACTGCTCACCACCCTGCTGATTTAATTCATCTCCCCCCCTTTTTCTTTCCGCACGAAAGAGAGTAACTTGCTGCGTCCTGATGTGGCCGGCAAATGCAATATTCCCAAATCATTCATCGACGGCGCAGTTCCGTCACAACCAAACATACCCAAGACAATGTTTAATAGATATCTATTTTCACTTCTCCTGATATTTGTCACACTGCAGCTCTCTGCAGCCGACAAACTGAAAGGCTACATATACGACCACAACAATGAGCCGGTGATCGGAGCCAACATCTACTGGGAGGAATCCAGAAAAGGCACCACCTCAAACGGTGAAGGATTTTTCGAGATCGACCTTACCGGCAAACATGAACACCTGATAGTGACCTACACTGGCTACATCACCCAGAGCCTCCACGTCCATGACACCGATGAGGAACTGAAAATCATCCTGGAGGAAGACACACAACTGCTCGATGAGCTGGTGATCAGTCGCCGCTCACCCGGCACCGTCACCCAGCGTGATGCCTTGCTGCAGACACAACGGGTGACCAGGGGTGAGATACACAGGGCAGCCTGCTGCAACCTGGGGGAGAGCTTCGAAACCAATCCATCGGTTGATGTGGCTTACAGTGATGCCGCCACGGGTGCCAAACAGATTAAACTGTTGGGGCTGGCCGGTACCTACGTGCAGATGCTCACTGAGAACTATCCCAACTTCCGTGGCGTAGCCTCATCCTTTGGCATGGACTACATCCCCGGGGCCTGGATGGAGGGGATCTACATCTCCAAGGGCACCTCCTCGGTGAAGAATGGCTACGAGGCACTGGCCGGCCAGATCAATGTAGAGTACAAGAAGCCACAAACCATGGACAAGTTCTCACTCAATCTGTTCGGTAGCGATGCCCTCCGCATGGAGGCCAATGCGGATGCGAGCATCCACCTGAACGAAGGTCTCACCACTGCACTCTTCGCGCACTACTCAAACGACACCCAATCACACGACCGTAACGAGGATGGTTTCCTTGACTACCCAAAGACAAGACAGCTGAATCTGATGAATCGCTGGAACCACGAGGCGGGCAAGTATGTGGCGCAGTACGGTGTCAGGTATGTGAATGAAGAGCGTGAGGGGGGGCAGAATGTGACTCATGGCACAATTGATGATCCTTATACCATTTCGCTGGCAACCAACCGGGGGGAGTTCTACACCAAACAGGCTTACGTCTTCAGCGCCGATGAGCTGGCGGAGAGCGCGGCACTGATCGCCTCCGGCTCGGTGCACGACCAGCAGTCGCGTTACGATCGCACCCCATACGATGTCACACAACAAAACCTCTACCTCAGCCTGCTTTACGAGAAGGATTTTTCACATATGCACAACCTCAGCACAGGGCTAAGCCTGAACCACGACGGCTTTGAGGAGCATCTTGACAACAACTCTTTCAACCGCGATGAAACGGTGCTGGGTAGCTATGTGCAATATGCATTCAACCTGCAAAACAAGTTCATCCTTCAAGCAGGGGTACGTGCCGACCATAGCAGCCACTACGGATTTTTTATCACCCCGCGGCTGCACCTGAAGTACAACCCCGCCGAGTGGATCCATCTGCGGGGATCACTGGGGAAAGGGTTCCGCACGGCCAATGTACTGGCTGAGAACAACTACCTGCTGGCCAGCTCACGACGCATTGAAATTGCCGATGGGCTCGACCAGGAGGAGGCCTGGAACGCCGGGGTGAATGCCACCCTCTACATCCCCGCCGGGGGACGCGAGATCACCCTCACGGGGGAATGGTACCACACCCGCTTCCTGAACCAGGTAGTCGTTGATGTGGACAGCAACCCGCATGCCATCCGATTCTATAACCTGGATGAGGGACGCTCCTACTCCAACAGTGCGCAGGTGGAGCTGAGCTACCCCTTCTTCACCGGCTTCACCTTCACCGCCGCCTACCGCTACACACGATCGATGTCGGACTACCGGAACGAGGAGACCGGAGAAACCCGCTTTCTGAGCAAGCCGCTGTTGAACGACTACAAGGGATTGGTCACCGCCTCCTACCAGACACCGCTGCGAAAGTGGCAATTCGATCTCACCGGACAGTTCAATGGCGGGGGAAGAATGCCTACACCCGACAGCAGCAACCCGCTGTGGGATGAACGTTTCGATCCCTTCACGGTGGTCAATGGTCAGATTACCCGTTATTTCCGCAACTTCTCACTTTACCTGGGAGCGGAGAACCTGTTCGATTTTCGTCAGGCGAATCCCATCATCGATGCCGCCAACCCCCGCAGCAGCGACTTCGATGCCACCATGGTCTGGGGACCGGTGCACGGTAGGAAGATATACGCCGGCCTGCGATACAATATTCCGAGATATTAATCAGCCTAACCCAATACAAACATTTTTTAAATTTCAGTTTTATGAAGAAAACAGTAGTATTCCTGATGATTATTGCCCTGAGTGTGGGCAGCATGAGTAGTGCGTTTGCACAGAAGAAAGAGAAGAAGCAGAACAAAGAAGAGGTGACCGCTGTGTTCACCCTGAATGAGGAGATCTGTCACAACTGCAAGCGTAAAATCGAGGGATACATCCCCTTTGAGAGAGGGGTGACAGCCCTAGCCTACGGTGATGACGGCTCCACGGTGGAGATCACCTTTCGTTCCGATCGGACCGATACGCTGAAACTGCAAAAAGCATTCGACAAGATCAAACTGGCTGTAGCAGAGACCAGAATTGAAGAGCAACAGAAGAAGTAGTGACAGTAGTTAATCCCTGCTTTCATCCAACAAGCCAGACCCCGGAGTAGAGAACTATTCCGGGGTCTGTTTTTCACGGCCGTAAAAAAACACTCTACTGCATACGCTTGATGATGCTGTATGACTGAATGATGCCCAACTCACCTGCTTTGCGCAGATCATCAAGGCCGGCAGCTGTTTCACCAATGGAGAGCCGCGACAGGCCTCTGTTGAAATAGGCTTCGGCAAACTGGGGCTCCAGCTCGATGGCCCTGGTATAATCAGAGATTGCAGCACGGTAGTCATTTTCCAGGGTGAAGATCTCAGCCCTGTTGTACCAGGCAAAAATGAAATCGGGATTGAGACGGATAATTGCCTCATAATCTTTCAGGATCTCTTCATAGTCGATCGAACGGGTGGAGATCTCCGGCAGCCGCAACGTCCCCGGCAACTCACTCTTCCCGGTCAGCTCAATTTCACTTCCGCGATCCATCATCATCGGGTCATCCTGCAGTCGGTCATATTCCATCTGCTTGGTACGGATCACCGCTCTGGCAAATCGTGCCAGCGTCATTTCAGGATTAATCTCCAACACCCTGTTCATATCTTTCAATGCATTCTCGTAATCCTGGACCAGCATGAAATCCAACCCCCTGCCAAAAAAGAGTGCCTCGTTGCGGGGATCCCCCTCCAACCTGCGCGAGTAGTTGTCAATCGATCGGAAATGGGTCTGCACCTGCAACTCGTTCAGGGGTGCCTCAAGATTGGTTACCTTCAGGATCCAGTTCAGCCCCAGTTGGCTGTTCCCCTTGTCCATCGCCTCAGAATAGTATACCGGACGGTGTACCTCTACCGACCTTTCATAGTAGGTCAGCACAAAGAGAGGCTCCAGTTCCACAGGAGCATGAATGTTCTGTACCTTACCCCTGCTTTGTCGCTGATATTTTGATTTCTGTGAATCCTCCTCATGGGCCACCACCAGCAGGTTGAATTTCTCGATGTTGGTATCGGTTTCATCACGTGTAGCCTTTACCTCCTCATCACCCGATTCCTTGTCGAAAGGCTTGGGATTGGAGGTTGCATTCCTTCGGGCTTTGGCCTCCTCTGCTCGCGCCAGGAGGTAATCGTTTTCCGATCCGCGCAGGTCGTTCAACTCCCTCTTGAGCTGAGACCGCATGTAATAACCATTAAAGAAATCAGGATGTGCTTCCAACACCATGTTCAGGTCGCTGAGTGCACCACCCTTGTCGCCGATCTCGTTTTTGAGCATGGAACGGTTGAGGTAGGCGATGGTATTGTCAGGATCAAGTTCCAGCACTTTGTCGAAATCACTGATGGCACGGTTGTTATCGGCCACCTGTGCACGCAGCAGGCCCCGGTTAAAACGGGCGATCAGGTTGTTCTCTTCTGTCTCTATCACCCTGTCATAATCAGCCATCGCCCCACGAAGGTCGTTAAGGTGGTATTTCACCAGTCCCCGGTTGATGTAGTTGCCGGTGAAATAGGGATCGAGGCGAATGGCTTCATCCAGGTCGGCAAGCGCCTTGTTGTATTGCTTCTGCTGGAAGTAAAGCAGTCCCCGTGCTGAGAAGGATTGTGAGGTGTAGGGATCAATCTCAATCGCCTTGTCCAGATCGGTCATTGCCTGAATGGTATCCCCCTGTTCGAGGTATAACTGAGCGCGGGTCAGATAACCTGGAGTGTAATCGGGAAAACGACGCAGCAACACTTCGAAAAATTTCTCTGCCACCTCATAATGCTTCATCTCCACATTGACGATCCCCATGTTTACCAGTGTGATCCTGTCCTCGGGAAAAAACTCGAGACTGCGCTGATAATCGGTGGCAGCCAGTTGATACTTCTCCTGGTTCTGACGTGCTGCCCCCCGCAACTGATAGGCAGCGGTGTAATATGGGTTTCGCAGCAAGCACTCTGAGGCATCCTCTTCGGCACCTTTGAAATCATCGAGCATGAACTTCGACATCGCCCTGAAATAATAAGGCTCAGCCAAATAGGGCTTGGCTGATATAACCTGGTTGAAATACTGGATTGCCAGGACATAATCCTCAAAATAGAGGGCATTTTTTCCGATCATCATCACGCGATCGGTATTCACCTGTGCCGATGCCGACAAGGCTGAGAGTGCTATAAGTGCCGCTATGATTGTTTTCTTCATAATTCTGGAAATGACAAAGTAATGGTTACTCCCCGATTCAACGGGAAAAGAGCCTATCTGTAAGAGTGATTTGACAGTGGTTCGTTTAATGGGACATCATCGTTTTCACTCTATTTGTTCCACGATACGCACTCCATTCTCGTTCTCATGAATAGAAATACGCAGGGTTCCCTCAGGCAACACCTCTTCCACCAGCTCAGGCCACTCAATGAAGCAGATGCTTCCGCTGTAAAAGTAATCTTCATATCCGAAGTCAAAAGCCTCTTCCAGCTTGTTGATGCGATAAAAATCGAAGTGGAAGACCGAGTCTCCCTTCCTATCCTTGTATTCGTTGATGATGGCAAAGGTGGGACTGGCTACCGTCTCCTCAACGCCCAGCTCTTCACAGAGGGCTTTGATGAAGGTGGTTTTTCCGGCACCCATGGCCCCGTAAAAGGCAAACACCGTGTGTCCCTCTGTCTCCTGGAGGAAAGTGCGGGCAGCATCATTTATCTGCTCAATATCATTGATGAGGATCTTCATACGTTCTATTTTGGTGTAAGTGTAATCAGTGGAACAAGCATCTCCTCCATTGAAACACCTCCATGCTGGTAACTGTTCTCGAACAGAGAAAGGTAATGGTTCCAATTGTTGGGGTAAACCAACAGGTCATTGTTCAGTGCAAAGAGATAACGGGTACTCATATGAGGTGAGGGCAGTCCGCAATTCTCGGGGTGCAACATATCAAACAGACCGGAAGGATCATACCCCAGGTTTCTCCCCAGCTTGTAACGGAGGCTCACGTTGGTATCACGCTCACCCTTAACCTTCACCCCTCTTTTCACCCTGATGGCCCCGTGATCGGTGGTGAGTACCACCTTAACGCCTTTGGCGGCTATTGCTTCCAACAGCGTGCGGAGCGGTGAATGCAGGAACCAGGAACGGGTAAGTGAGCGGTAGGCAGACTCATCAGCAGTCAATTCACGAATCATCTTTGACTCGGTGCCCGCATGAGACAGCATATCAATAAAATTGAACACAACCACATTCAGGTCGTTTTTCAGAAGTCCAGCCAAACGTGCGGTCAATCGTTCACCCTCTCTATTGCTGCTGATCTTGTGATAGGATATACTCTTCCTGATCCTGAAACGGTGCAGCTGACGGTTTATGAGTTCCTCTTCATGAAGGTTCATCCCCTCCTCATCTCCTTCCTCAACCCACAGATCGGGATAGAGCTCCGCAATCCTCCGTGGCATCACTCCCGAGAAGATCGCATTGCGGGCATAGGGTGTGGCGGTGGGAAGGATGCTGTAATATAGCTCTTCAAGCGAGTCAAATTGTGCAGAGACGATCTCTTTCACTGTGAGCCACTGATCGAGGCGGAAGTTGTCGATCAGGATGAAAAAGAGCTTCTCACCTCCTTCCAGCAATGGGAAGAGAATCTTCTCAAAGAGCTCGGGACTGATCAGCGGACGTTCAGCGGGCAGAACCATCCATTCTTCGTAGTTGCTTTTGATGAACCTCCCGAATAGCCTGTTGGCCTCACTCTTCTGCTGCTCAAGCATCTCTGTAAGCGGATTTGCTGTTCGCCCGAGCTCGAGCTCCCAATAAACAAGTTGCCGGTACAAAGCCATCCAGTGGCCGGCAGTGGTACAACGATGCATCTCTTCAGTGATCCGGGCAAACGCTTCACGATAGCTTACGGTGGCTCTCTCGGCAATCAGCTCTTTCTGGTCCAGTATCTTCTTGACGGTGAGCAGCACCTGGTTTGGGTTTACCGGTTTGATGAGGTAATCGGTGATTCTGCGACCGATGGCCTGTTCCATGATTCCCTCATCCTCGCTGCGGGTTACCATCACAACCGGCAGATCAGGATATGCAGTGTTCAGCCGTGACAGTATTTGCAGGCCTGACATACCGGGCATCTGCTCATCCAGGAAAACGATGTCGTAACGCTTTTCGCGACACATGTTGAGGGCATCGTTTCCATTAGCGGCAGAATCGGTCCTGTATCCCTTCTCTTCGAGAAAAAGGATATATGGTTTCATAAGATCAATCTCATCATCCACCCAGAGAAAGTGTGCCTTGTTCATCGCTGTTGACTGGTCTGTATAGGGTCTGTATAGGATCTGTATAGGGTCTGAAAATGGAGCAAATGTATCGATTTCCGCTCTATCTCACAATCTTTTTTGCTTTTTTAGGATGCAGCTCCATGTGTGGCGCACTGCTGACAGCGATCTTACAGTATTTTCATCCCTATTTGTTCCTCTGTACGAGGAAAAAGTATATATTTGTAGGAAAGGAAACAACCATAAAAACCACAACAGTCATGCAAGTAACCGCAAACGGAAAGAGATTTATCGACCAGGAAGAAAAATACGGTGCACACAACTACCACCCGCTGCCGGTAGTGTTGTCACGTGGCGAAGGGTGTTACCTCTGGGATGTTGACGGGAAGAGGTACTTTGATTTTCTCTCTGCCTACTCCGCTGTCAACCAGGGACACTGCCACCCAAAGATCGTGGGGGCACTCACCGAACAGGCGGGGCGGCTCTGTCTCACCTCGCGAGCCTTCTACAACGATGCCCTGGGACCTTACGAACAATACATCCATGAGTATTTTGGTTATGACAAGGTGCTCCCGATGAACTCCGGTGCAGAGGCGGTGGAGACAGCTCTCAAGCTGGCCCGTAAGTGGGGTTACCTGAAGAAGGGGATCCCTGAAAATGAAGCCCTGGTTATCGGCTGTGAAGGGAACTTCCACGGACGTACCATCACCATTGTCTCCCTCTCCACCGATCCCGACGCACGGGCTGACTATGGTCCCTATACCCCCGGTATCGGGGTGATTCCCTACAACGATGTGGCAGCACTCGAAGCATTGCTGAAAGAGAAAGGCGAAAGCGTTGCCGCCTTCCTGGTGGAACCGATACAGGGCGAAGCAGGTGTCTACGTACCGGACGAGGGATATCTGAAAGCCTGTTACGATCTCTGCAAAAAACACAATGTGCTCTTCATCGCCGACGAGGTGCAAACCGGCATCGCCCGCACTGGCAGGCTGCTCTGCAGCGACCACGAAGGGGTGCGCCCTGACATCGTAATCCTGGGTAAGGCAATCTCTGGAGGGGTGCTGCCGGTTTCGGCAGTGTTGGCCGATGATGAGGTGATGCTCACCATCCGACCGGGTGAACATGGCTCCACTTTTGGCGGATTCCCATTGGCCTGCCGTGTGGCAACCGCCGCACTGGAGGTGGTGAAGGAGGAAAAGCTGGCAGAGCGTGCCGAATCATTGGGCAGGATCTTCCGCGAGGAGATGAGTCTCATAAAAAGTCCGATGATTCGCCAAATAAGAGGCAAGGGTTTGCTCAACGCGGTGGTGATTGAACCACAGGACGGGAAGGAAGCATGGGATGTATGCCTGAAGATGGCTGAGAACGGATTGCTGGCCAAGCCTACACACGGTGATATTATTCGCTTCGCACCTCCGCTGGTAATCAGTGAATCGGAACTTCGTGAAGCAATCACGATTATCCGTAACTCAATCAAAGCACTGGAATAGCACGATTGGTTCGTGATTCCTGGTTTTAAGTTCAATGTTTGAGTTTCGGCAACGACGGACCAAGAAACAAAAGTAAAAAAATAATGCAAACAACCTCAAAACTGCTAATGGTACGTCCTGCCCGTTTTGACTTCAACGAGGAGACGGCACAGAACAACTATTTCCAGCAAGCTTCCGACAGCGAATCAGTATCGGAAAAGGCTGTGGAAGAGTTCGACACCTTTGTACGGCTGTTGCGTTCCAACGACGTGGATCTGACGGTGGTGCAGGACAGCCCGGAGCCCTGGACACCTGACTCCATCTTTCCCAACAACTGGTTCTCCTCACACATCACCGGAGAGCTGGTGCTCTACCCAATGTTTGCAGATAACCGCCGTAAAGAGAGGAAACGAGAGGTGCTGGAACTGCTGCGCCGGAAGATGAACCACCGCAAGGTGGTGGACCTGACCCATTGGGAGGGGAAAAACGAGTTCCTGGAGGGTACCGGAAGCATGATCTTGGATCGCGACATGCGGGTAGCCTATTGCTGTCGCTCGCCCCGCACCTCGGAGAAGGTGCTGGCGGAGTTCTGTTCGCGGATGAACTACGATGCCCTGCTTTTTGATGCGGTCGATGCACAGGGGAACGCCATCTACCACACTAACGTGATGATGGAGGTGGGTACACAGGTGGCAGTGATCTGCCTGGAGGCAATCCGCGATGAGGGGGAGCGACAGATGGTGGTGTCAAGACTAACTGCTGCCGGGAAGATCATCGTGGAGATCACCCTCGACCAGGTTACACACTTTGCCGGAAACATGCTGGAGATCAAAAGCCGCAGCGGACAACCGTTGATGGTGATGTCAGCGTCGGCACGAAGGGCCCTTACACCTGAACAGGAGGGGGTAATCACCACCTTTAGCCGCATTCTCTCTGCTGAGTTGCGGACCATTGAGACACACGGTGGGGGTTCAGCACGCTGCATGCTTGCGGAAATATTCTGCTGATTCTAAAGCTTTTTTACTTAAAAAACTTTTTTACCATTTTTTTGGTTTACTTTGCAGAAGTGAAAAGTCTATCAACCCATTAAATCAAGAAGTAGTATGTCATTCAAATCAGAACTGAAAGAATTTCTCATGCGCGGCAGCGTCGTAGACATGGCCGTGGGTATTGTGATTGGTGGTGCATTCGGCAAGATTGTCACCTCGTTCGTAAACGACATCCTGATGCCACCCGTCGCCCTGGCAGTGGGTGACACAAAGTTCACCGAATTGAAAGTGGTGCTGAAAGAGGCAGTAATGCAGGGTGAGGAGATCCTCACACCGGCCATCACCTGGAACTACGGGTCCTTCATCCAGGCTGTCATTGACTTCCTGATCATCGGCATTTCCATCTTCTTCGTGATTAAGGCAATGAACAACATGAAGCGCAAAAAAGAGGAAGCACCGGCTCCCGAAGCACCGCCCGCACCTACCAAGGAAGAGACGCTGCTGACTGAGATCCGTGATCTGCTGAAAAAAGATTGAGACGGTTCTCCATCATGGTAAAGAAAAACGGATTGCCTCAGCGATCCGTTTTTTCGTTTATAAGATGGTAGTTTTAAAGTTCGAGGTTGATGCTTTGGGGTGAGCAGCTTACAACTTTTTAGCTTCTAGCTTACTGCTGTAACTCCGTTAAATACTTCCAGTATTTTTTAGGCATGTGCTGTTGCTGTAGTTTGGGATTGAGCCGTTCCCGGATGGTGATGCTGCGAAAATACTCCCTCCAAATCTGTTGAAAGAGCTGTTCGTCATCCGATTGTTTCTCCCCTTCCAATTGACCTAAGCGTAATTCTGCCAGATCGGCAGGCGAAAAAGAGACATCTTGCACAGTATGGGTGTCCCAATAGAGACCCCTGTTTCGCGTGGTATCGTAGAGAATCCAGGGCTGCGTGGCATAGCGGCTGAGGAATTGATTCACCACTACCGGTAACATGTTATAACGGGGTGCGATGGGTGCGAACCAGATGCCGTCGGCGGTCTCCTGAAAACGGACAAACTGCACGATACGGTGTGCCTCGCGGGAGATCTGTTGTGCAATCTCCTTTACCCGTAACACATCGGCATCTCCGAAGTTGAGCTCGACCCCCTGCGGATGGTCTAAATTCTTGCGGATGTATCTGAACAGGAGCATCTCCGTCTCGGGTAATCCGGAGATCCAAACGCTCATCATCATCTTGCGGGCAATCTTCGATAGCTTTTTTTCCAGGCTGCTCCATACCCGTGATGCCTTCTCCTTATCGGTATCCACCACGTATCGTTCGTCAGCGAAGAGTGGCTGCTGATCAGTAGCGGAGAGAATCATGTCGGGAAAACGCTTCTGGGCGTAGGCGAAGAAGATGCAGGAGAGCAACCCCTCAAAGGTCTTGTCGTAGAGGAAAAGGACCATCGCTTCACTCCCCCCACTCTATGGGGTACTGCAACAAGGCAGCCGCCCGATTCTTCTGCTTTTGTGTCACCTGTCGCCGCACATACTGGGGTGTGAGTTCGTTGACCGTCTGCATTGGGAGCTCGCGGTTAACGATGAAGTATTGCGCTCGCTTCATCACCACCCCGATCTTCTTCAGCTGTGGAATAGATAGTCGCCCGTAGCGGCGTGAGACCACGATCAGTTTGGCCGACTTCACACCGATGCCCGGCACGCGGAGGATCATCTCGTAGGGAGCCGTGTTGACATCCACCGGGAAGAACTCCGGATGGCGCAGTGCCCATCCCATCTTGGGGTCCACATCGAGATCCAGGTCGGGGTGAGTCTCATTCACAATTTCGGAGGCATTGAACGCATAAAAACGCATCAGCCAGTCCGCCTGGTAGAGCCTGTTCTCTCGCACCAGTGGCGGTGTGGCGAGAGCCGGCAGGCGGCTGTCGCCCCTGTTCACCGGGATGTAACCGGAATAGTAGACTCGTTTAAAAGAGGGACGCCTATAAAGTGCCGAGGCCAGGGTGAGGATCTGCCTGTCGCTGTCGGGCGTGGCACCGATGATCAGCTGCGTACTCTGCCCTGCCGGCACGAAGCGTGGTGCGGATCTGAACTTCTTTCGCTCCTCGGCACTCTCAAGCATCCCCTGTTGTATGAAGCGCATGGGGGCAAACACTTCACTGTAGCTCTTCTCCGGGGCCAACAACTTCAAATTCTCCTCCGAGGGGATCTCCAGGTTGACGCTCATACGGTCGACATAGCGACCCGCCTGTGCAATCAGCTCATCGCTAGCTCCCGGAATGGCTTTCATGTGGATGTAGCCGTTGAAGCGGTATTCATCGCGCAGCAGCTTCACCACCCTCAGCATCTGCTCCATGGTGTAATCGGGGTTGCGGATCACACCCGAGCTAAGGAAGAGACCTTCAATATAGTTTCGCTGGTAAAAAGCGATGGTGAGCTCTGCCAGCTCGCGCGGAGTAAAGGCAGTACGCTTCACATCGTTGCTGCGACGGTTGGTGCAGTAAGCACAGTCGTAGATGCAGTGGTTGGTGAGCAAAATCTTGAAGAGTGAGATGCAGCGCCCGTCGGGAGTGAAGCTGTGACAGATGCCCCACCCTGTTGTTGTGCCGATACCGCCTTTCACGGCAGTACGTGAGGTGCCGCTCGACGCACAGGAGACGTCGTACTTGGCAGCATCTGCCAGGATGCTCAGCTTCTCCAGTATCTTCTCGTTCATCGTTTTAAGTGTAAGTAATACCAACAATTTGCAGCCCCTAAAGATGCATACAAAGTAAGTGAATTCCGTTGGTTTCATGTCACCTGAAATCTTAAAAATCGATCTTTGTCGAAAACTTAACTTCAAAAAGATAAAAAGTTTCCTATTTTTGTAACCGAATGAATTCAGTGAATGTCCTATGCATGTAAACAGAATGATTCACTTAATTAAAAACATGCGAATATGGAAGATTTGATACCAATTGTAGCCATCCTTTGTGCAGTAGGACTGCCCATTGCCACCGGTCTGGTGATCGGATTAAATGCTATCCGGAACGAGCACCGGGAACGAATGGGACTGATTGAACAGGGCATCATCCCACCCAACAAAACAAAACAGAAGAGCAATCCCAACCGCTTGGTATCGCTACGAAACGGCATCGTGCTGATTGCACTGGGCATCGGAATCATCGTTGGGTTCTTCTGCTCTGAGTACCTGGCGATTGGACAAGGTAATCAGTTTTGGGTGACCGGTGCCAGCGTGGTCTTTTTCCTGGGAGTAGGTTACCTGATCTACTTCCTGGTCACACGAAAAATGGTTTTTTTACCGCAGCAGGAGGATAACGAAAGAGAATAACGGTTGCGATGAACGAGAATCAGCGCGTGCAGCAAGTGCTCTCAGGCAACACTTCCGCGTTCGCATATTTTGTCGAGACTTATCAGGATATGGCCATCACCATCGCCTACCGGATATGCGGCAATATGCAGGATGCGGAAGATGTGGTGCAGGAGAGTTATGTGAAAGCCTACCGTAACCTGCACACCTTCCGTTCGGAGAGCAAGTTCTCCACCTGGCTCTACCGCATTGTCTACAACACTGCGGTAACCCACTCCAAAACGCGTATCTGGATGGGGATGAACGAAACTGAGATAGAGCATGCAACAGATCTGACAGATCAGGGAGCTGATGCCAGACTGGCGGAGAGAGAACGCAGGGAGGTGGTGACGGATGTACTGGAGCGAATGCCAAAGGGAGACGCATTGCTGCTGACATTGTATTATATGGAGGATCATCCGGTCAAGGAGATTGCTTCGATCACGGGGCTGAATGAGCCCAACGTAAAGGTAAAACTCTTCCGGGCACGGAAGATGTTTAAGGAACTGATGACCGGGACTTACAGTATGGAAGAGGTCGGTAACGGTTGAATCTATTTTTTCTGATAAACAGTGTACTACTGTAAATGAGATAAAAGCGAACCACAATGAAAGAGAAAAAAATTGAGATAGAGGACGTGCAGTTGAGAGAACTATTCCAAAAAACCGGTAAAAAAGCACCGGAGAATTTGCAATACCGTATCATGCATCAGATTGAGACCGAGAGTGCACTTACCCGGAAAAAGGCTTCTCCTGCAAAGAGAGGTATGACATTGCTGAAAGATCTCAGGAATATATTTGGTACGATGTATATCCTGCTGGCAGCGATCGTCGGCGGCTCCTACCTGTTGCTGGGCGAGGAATTCCTGAAATCACCCCATTTCTGGGGAACAGTGATACTGGTAAGCGTGATATTCAGCTCCTTATGGATGATCACACGCATAGATTGTTACGTAAGGGAGAAAAAGAAATAGAGAATGAGCTGCGTTTACTCATACTCCAGCAGATATACAGGCTGGGGCTCCAGGTCGGTGCTTTTTTCACCATCACCCTGGCTGCTGCGCTGCACGTAGAGGTGCAGCTTCTGTTTCTCTTTCCAAAGCTCCGTATCAAAAGATGGCTCCCAGGCATCAACAGAAAAGTCTGTTAAGTCCATAACCTCCCAACCTCTCTTTGTTCCTAATACATTTTTCGCCAGTGACACCCTGCTACCGCGCTCTACATCGCGAAAAAGATAGTAGATGATGTTACGTCCACGCTTCTCACCGATCGCGAGCTGGGGACGCGAGATGGGAATCATTTTCGTGCCGCCACCGGAGAGGGAGAACGAACTCTTTCTCTCTGCTACCTGCTGTTGTTGCCATCTTATTCCATCGAACCATACCAGTCTATATTGCGGTATATCGCTTCCCTGATCTCTCCAGTATCCGGCAATATAGGGATTTCCCTTCCTGTCGGCACTCATGCTGGTCTGATTGATCAATTCGCTTCCCTGGGGTATCAGCCATGCATATTCGGCATTCTCAGCGGTGATGGGCAGCCGGTAAGGATCACCGTTTGACTTTTTCCAGCTCACGCCGCCATCATCTGAGCGGGCATAACAGAGATCATGGTTGGTGGCCACATCCCAAGTCTCACGCCAGACCCATGAAAGATGGATGCTCCCCTTTTTATCAACAAACATTTGCCAGTAAGCACTTCGCTCCTCTTCTCCGTCGATAAGAATGTCATGCAGCCGCTCCCATTTCTTAGATGCAGTATCGTAACGATTCATCACCAGGTTACCCCTCCCGCTTGCACCCGAACGGTAGGTAAAGAGCAAATCCCCGTCAGGAAGGCGGTAGAAACCGGGATAGGTGACCTGATCCTCATCCAGTCCGGTCATCTGCTCCGGCTCTCCCATAATGAGTGAGCCGGGCCTTACACCTCTGAAATAGCGGAGGGGGGTATCATGATGATCGAATGCCACATGGAGATAACCCTCCCCATCTACCATGATGCTGATCACGTTGTGGGCATCCTTCACATTCCCCTTCTGCTGCGTCACACAAAGAGTCCAGTTTTCGGAGTCCACCCTTCTTTTTCCAAGTACAAGGTATCCATCACCATCGTAAAAGGCGATATACTGATTGTCATGGTGGGTCACCAGTGAGTTGATGCGGAAGATGGCCGTATTCACAGAATTCCCCGCATACCCATTTCCTCCCGTATCAACCAACTTTTGTGGGTAAGCGACGGATAGTGGCAGCAACAGGGCAAGCAACGTCAGCAATCCTTTCATCTTTTCAAACAGCAACTATTCCTTCACCAACAATTCTCTTGCTTCGGCAAGTATCTCCGGCGATTCAGCAGGTGGATAGTGTAGGTCGAGCGAACGGAAAAGCTCCAAGATGATATCCCCAACGGCCATCCGGGCGAAGAATTTCTTGTCTGCAGGGATGACATACCAGGGAGCGTGCGGCTTGGAGGTCTTCTCCAGCATCTCTTCAAACGCCTCCTCGTATGCATCCCACTGTGAACGTACCTGAAGATCGGCAGTGCTGAACTTCCAATTCTTGTGCGGTTCATCAATGCGGGAGAGGAAACGCTCTTTCTGCTCCTCTTTGGAGACATTCAGAAAGAACTTGAGGATGCGCATACCGTTCTGATGAAGATGCTTCTCGATGGAGTTGATGGCTTCGTAACGGTTGTCCCAGAACTGTTGATCAATCTTCTCAACCGACTCGTAGCCGGGGATACGCTCGTTGAGAATCCACTCCGGGTTCACCTTCGTTGCAAGCACGTTCTCATAGTGAGAGCGGTTGAAGATCTCAATCATGCCACGCTGCGGCAGTGCCCTGTAGTGACGCCAGAAGTAGTCATGCTCCAGCTCGTTCTTGGAGGGTGTCTTGAAACTGTGCACGCGACATCCCTGAGGGTTGATGCCCGACATCACATGGCGAATCACCCCATCCTTGCCGGCTGCATCACGTGCTTGCAGGATGATCAGCAGCGAGTAACGGTCGTCAGCGTAGAACATCTCCTGCAATTCTTTCAGCTCCTTGATGTTATCCTTGATCTCCCTCTTCGCCGTTTTCTTGGTGAAGCCTCCGTCCTCACAGGTGGCAAAATTCTTCAGGTTTACCTTTTTACCCCCCTCAACACGCAGTTTACTGTAATCGTAATTCATTGTGAATCTGCTTTATTGTTGTGCATAATTGCTACCAAAACCTTTTAAAAGAGACCCATAGCGTTGTTCGTCTGAGATAATCCGGAGACCCTCCTGGAAGATTTCATTCTGCTCATTGATGATGCGGAAGAATGCGGAGGAGTCATACAGGTCTCGACCGATCAATGCCTTGAGCTGTAAGAGGATCAAGGAACGGGACGCTTCATACTCTTCCACATCCCACTCAACGTTGTCGGTCAATGCCTGCTTTTCTATTTTTTCAGCCAGCAGGGCGGAGACCTGATAATCCCTGGCGAAGGAACGCGCATCGGGATAGCTGCGCAGCAACTGTTTACGCTTCCTGTCCACCTCCGAGATGGCTACCTTGTTGATGACCCCGTTGGCATTGAGACGGGCATGGAGCATAGTACCCGTGGTATCCATCGGTACAAAGTAATCTGGCATGATTCCGCCTCCACCGTAAACGGTTCGTTTGTTCACCAGGGTTGTGTATTTGAGTGAGTCGGGAAAACGAATGCTGTCTGCAGCAAAAAGCTCTCCATGTTCAAACCTGTTCATGAAATCCTGTTGATACCCATCCGGATCGCCCGGAACGTAGGGCTTCTGGATACTTCTCCCGGTGGGGGTATAATAACGGGCTACGGTAAGCCGTATCATGGTCCCGTCGGGAAGTGGAAGTTGTCGTTGCACCAGACCTTTCCCAAAGGTCCTGCGCCCCACGATCACAGCCCTGTCCCAGTCCTGTAACGCTCCGGCCAGGATCTCACTGGCTGATGCGGAGTTACTGTTTACCAGCACCACCACCTTGCCACCGTTGAACTCTCCCTTGCCGCTGGCATTCATGGTGAAACGTGGCTGATTCTTTCCTTCTGTGTATACAATTAGCTTGTCGTCATCAAGGAACTCACTCGCAATCTCATTTGCTGTTTGCAGGATACCACCGCCGTTGTCGGTAAGATCGAAGATCAGGTGTTTCATCCCCATTTTCTTGAGATTTCTTTCTGCCTCCCGGAACTCCTCTCCCGAAGTGATGCCAAAGCGACTGAGACGGATGTAGCCAATCTCATCGGTCACCATGTAAGCGGCGTCGATACTGGTAATGGGTATCTTATCTCGCACGATGCGGAAAGTGAGCAACTCAGGCACACCGCGTCGTTGTACCTTCACCAGCGCGATGGTACCCTTGGGACCCCGCAGTCGGCTGATCACATCCTGGTTGGTCATCTTCACCCCGGCAATAAGTGTGTCGTTCACGGTGATGAACTTGTCGCCCGGCATGATGCCAACCTTCTGCGAGGGACCACCACCAATCACCTCCATCACATAGAGGGTGTCTGTTACCATGTTGAAGGAGATGCCGATCCCCTCAAAGTTACCCTGCAGCGGCTCGTTCATCGCTTTCACCTCCTCTTCCGAGAGATAGGTGGAGTGAGGGTCCAGCTCCCTGAGCATGGCACGGATAGCAGCCTCTGCAAGTTTCTTTGTATCCACGTCATCCACGTAGAGCCCGTTGATCATCTGAAGTGACCGTTCGATCTTCAACCCTTCGGGTGAGGGTCTGAATTGAGAAAAAGCGTTTCCCGACAGGAGGAAGACGCTTAGCAAAGTTATCGGAAGATATTTGTTCATCGTTCTTTTTAGGGTTTGGGTTTAAGTTTCATCCCCTTTGGGATGAAGAAACGCACGTCATGTCCGTAGCGAAGGAGCTCTCTCACCTGGGTGGAGCTGACATGCGTGAGTGCGGGCTCGGTGAATAATAGAAACGTTTCGATTCCCGAAATGGTTCGGTTCATGTCGGCAATGGTTTTTTCATACTCGAAGTCGAACACCGAACGGATGCCCCGCAAGATGAAGCTTGCACGGGTCTCACGGGCAAAATCAATGGTAAGCGATTCGTAGCTCTCCACCCTTACGCGGGGTTCGTCACGATAAAGATCACGAATCATCTCCAACCGCTCCTCCAATGTGAAGTATGATTTCTTCGATTCGTTGACACCGATGGCAATCACAATCTCATCCATCAGCTGCAAACCCCTCCGAACCAGCGACTCGTGTCCGATGGTGAAAGGATCAAATGTGCCCGGGAAAAGTGCTATTCGCTTGTCGATTGTCTCCATTATGCAACCCCCTCCTCTTCAATCACAAGGTTGTCGATGATAAAGTTCTGTCGTTCCGGGGTATTCTTGCCCATGTAAAACTCGAGTAGCTCCTTGAGCAGGTCCTCCTTGCGCATGGTAACACGGTCGAGACGTATCTCCTCACCAATGAAATGACGAAACTCATCGGGCGAGATCTCACCCAGTCCCTTGAAGCGGGTGATTTCGGGATTGGGTCCCAGCTCGTCAATGGCATTAAGCCGTTCCTCCTCGGTATAGCAGTAAAGCGTCTTCTTCTTGTTGCGTACGCGGAAGAGTGGAGTCTGCAGGATGTAGACATGTCCCTTCTTGATCAGGTCGGGGAAAAACTGCAGGAAAAAGGTAAGTAATAGCAGGCGGATATGCATGCCGTCGGTATCAGCATCGGTGGCGATGATCACCTTGTTGTAGCGCAGATCGTCCATGCTCTCCTCAATGTTGAGTGCAGCCTGCAGCAGGTTGAACTCCTCATTCTCGTAAACAATCTTTTTGGTGAGTCCAAAGCTGTTGAGGGGCTTGCCACGGAGGCTAAAGACCGCCTGGTAATTGGGATCACGGCTCTTGGTGATGGAGCCGCTGGCCGAATCTCCCTCGGTGATGAAGATGCTGCTCTTCTCCTGCTGATCACCCCGCGCATCGTTATAGTGGATGCGACAGTCCCGCAATTTCTTGTTGTGCAGGTTGGCCTTCTTGGCTCGTTCACGTGCCAATTTGGTGACTCCTGCAATGGCCTTGCGCTCCTTCTCAGAGTCGAGGATCTTTTTCTGGAGTATTTCTACTACATCGGCATGCTTGTGAAGGTAGTTGTCGAGCTCTTTTTTTAGGAAGTCGTTGATATGCTTGCTCACCGACACCCCTCCGGGAGTCATCTCTTTGGACCCCAGCTTGGTCTTGGTCTGTGACTCAAAAACAGGCTCCTCCACCTTGATGCTTATGGCTGCTACGATGCCGTTGCGGATGTCTGAATATTCAAAGTTACGGTTATAGAACTCTTTGATAACACGAGCCGCGGCTTCACGGAAAGCGGTGAGGTGAGTACCCCCCTGTGAGGTATGCTGTCCGTTCACAAAGGAGTAATACTCCTCGCCATACTGGGTGGTGTGGGTGATGGCTACCTCAATATCTTCGCCATGCAGGTGAATGATGGGGTAGAGCTCTTCGGATGTCAGGTTCTCATTGAGCAGATCTTCCAACCCGTTCTTCGAAAAGAACTTTTTTCCGTTGAAGAGGATGGTAAGGCCTGTGTTGAGGAAGACATAGTTCTTCAGCAGTGGTTCGATGTGCTCCTCACGGTAGTGATATTCACCGAAGATCTCAGGGTCGGGCGTAAACTCTACCCTTGTGCCATTTGGCTGATCGGAGGATATTACTCCGCTCTCCTTCAACAGGATACCCTTGTTGAAAAAAACCTCCTTTGCCTGTCCCTCACGGTAGCTCACCATGAAGAAGTCGGATGAGAGGGCGTTCACCGCCTTAATACCCACACCGTTCAGTCCCACCGATTTCTTGAACGCTTTTGAGTCGTATTTGGCACCGGTGTTCATCTTGGAGCAGACATCCTTCACCTTCCCCAATGGCACACCGCGACCATGGTCACGCACGGTCACCTGCTTGTCGTTGAGAATTATTTCAATGGTCTTCCCAAAGCCCATCATATACTCATCGATGGAGTTGTCGAGCACCTCCTTGAGTAACACGTAGACACCATCATCATAAGAGCTGCCATCACCCAGCTTACCGATATACATCCCCGGACGGCGGCGTATATGCTCTTGCCACTCCAGCGTTACGATGTTTTCTTCCTGATAGTTGTCCTGCAGTATCTGTAGTTCTCTTTCTGTTTCGTTCACGATTTATCTCTCTCCTCTTACAAATTTTTGATAAATGCTCTCCGCCGTTTGGTCTGCCGCGCTTCCAGGTCATCCCACATCGATTTCACGCGGTGGTTCAGATCCAGTTCAGGATTGCTCTCCGCATATTCAAAGCCCAGGCGGTTTGCCGATTTAATGAATTCATTGAATATGAGCGCATTGACACCTTTTCCCTGATATTCAGGCTCGATAGCTATGAGCATCAGGTCAAGTACATTGTTGTCCTTACCTTTCAAGGCACGGTAAAGATGATACCATCCCGTGGGCACGAAGCGCCCCCTGGCTTTCTGAAGGGCCTTGGCTATGCTGGGCAAGCCGATACCCACCCCGATCAGCTTATTGTCCTCCTGGCGAACGACCAGTGCCAGGAACTCGAGTCGTAACATCGGGATATACATATCCACGTAATAGTCGATCTGCCTCTCGGTGAGTTCCACGAAGCCATAAAGATCCTTGTAGGCCCGGTTGATCAGTTTGAAAATCTCCCTGGCGTAAGGATAGACATCTTTCTTGCTCTGCAGATGCTTTATCACCAGACCGGAGCGTTTCTTCACAATCTCGGTAGCACGCAGGAATCGTTCGGGGGTCTCCTTGGGGATGGTGATGAGAAACTCCACCCAGTCCTGATCCTTCAGGTATCCCATGCGATTCATGTGCTCGACATAATAGGGGTAGTTGTAGATGGTGGAGAGAGTGCTCATCTGGTCGTAACCTTCCACCAGCATCCCCTCATGGTCGAGATCGGTAAAACCCAAAGGGCCATGTATTTTCTCCATTCCCCGCGAGCGGGCCCAACTCTCTGCTGCGCCAAAAAGTGCATCCACCACCTCCTCATCGTCTATGAAATCAACAAAGCCGAAGCGTGCATTCTTCTCCTTCCATATCTCGTTGGCCTTGTGGTTGATGATCACTCCAATCCTGCCCACAATTTCACCATCGCGGTAAGCCATGAAGTAGTTGGCATCGCAATGGTCGAATGCGGGATTCTTACTCATGTTGAGCGTAGCCCTTTCATCGTAGACCAGTGGCGGCACAAAATATTCGTTTCCCTCATAGAGATCGATTCCGAACTGAATGAACCTCTTCAGGTCATCCTTCGTGTTGACTTTATGGATTGTTACTGACATGTTGCTCGCGTTCAATAGGTTTCCTGTACTAGCTTGGTTCTGATGCTCCTTCCGGAGACTGACACAAAGATACAATTTTTTTTATTCATCCCTGCGCTGTAGATTCATTCTTTCACGCTTTGCCGGTACTGCTCCCATCGGGCTGTCACCTCCCGCACATAGTTGATGGTCTCGTCGCCCCGAAAATAACCGTTGCGACAAACAGGATCGGTATAGTACTGTTCCAGACGCTTGAGCTGAACAAAACGTTCCACGTTTCCTTCCCAGACGTTCTTGTCGGCTTCATATTTCTCTGCCAGGGCACGGGCATCGGAGATATGGCCCATACCACCGTTGTAGGCTGCCAGGGCTAACTTGATCTGTTCCCCTCTATCTGCTACCGAGGAGAAAAGATTAATCAATTTCTGCAGGTATTCTGCCCCCGCCCTTATGTTGTGTTCCGGATCATAAAGCTGGTCACCGGTAACACCAAGCGAGGCGGCAGTGGCCGGCATCAACCCCATCAGCCCTACAGCCCCCGCCCAGGAACTCTCTTCGGTGCGGAATGTGGATTCCTGGTAGGCCACAGCAGCCAGCAAGCGCCAGTCGATTCCCCGTCGCGCTCCTTCCCTGCGGAAGTAGCTGTCGAAAGGAGAGATCATCCCGGGACCCAGTATCTCACTGTACGAGAAACGATCCTCCTCATAAAAACCCTTTGTCTCCTCGAAGTAACGTTTCATGATTCGCAGAAAGACCGGCTCTTCGCTCTTGCGTTCAAACCAGCTGTTGAGTGAATCGGCCAACACCGGTGTATCATTGCGTACCACCCATGAAGAGCGCTGATCGAAACTGATTTGCAGGTCGGTGTGCAGGTTGCGGAAGTAAGTCTGGTTGAGCCGTGCCAAGTCATCATCAGCTACTGTATAGGCGATCTCACCGCGTGACACCATCCGTATCAGATCCTCCGTCACGATAGAGTCACTGCCGGCAGTCTCGACAAGGATCCCTCCCCCAAGCTCCTGGTTGAGGTGGATCATCCGCTGGTGATAGCGTGAGCCCGACGTAACCGTCACCCGCCTACCAATCAAGTCGGTAACATCCCTCAACAGTGTATCCCCCCGCATGGCACGTTGCACCAGCACCTGATGGTTTATCTGCTGCAAGCCGCAGTAAGTCACTGAATCGCGAAACTCGCGTGTCACCGGCACATGATAGGCAATCACGTCACCGGCTCCTTCTTGCAGCATGCGCATCATTGAAGGAATGCCGGATGCAACGATGATCTCCGGCACCAGACCGTGGTTGTTACAGAACGCGCGAATCATGTCGTAATGATATCCCATTGGCTGGTCGCGGTAGATAAAGTAGGAGGTAGAGGTGTTGAGTGTCAGGACACGGAGGGTATCACTCTCCAGGATGGAGGGCAGGTCATGGGGCTGGTCCTCCTTTGCTGTGAAAAGGGAGCATGCCGAGAGCAGGATGAGCAACAGGGGCAGGAAACGGGCTCTTTTCTTCATACAATCTGTTCCGATAAATTATTATGGCTGTAAAGATAGAAAAAAAAGAGATACTGCGGTTCTATCTAATTTATAATCATCTTTTTGGCAAATAACTGAAATGTTTATATATTTGCTGTTGCAATCAATGCCAACCGAAACAGAACAGTCATGAAAAAAAATCTGACTGCCCTATTCATCTTGCTCCTGTTCGGTTCATTCAATGGGTTGGATGCACAGGAAGCCGACTGGCGGACCTACGTGGAGTTGTTCGCCGAGGAGGAGGGGATGGATGAGCAAACCGTGGAGAACATCTACACTGAGTTGCTTTACCTGGAGAGTAACCCCATGGATCTCAACAGCGTCACGGATGATCAGCTGGAACGGTTCCCGCTGTTGTCGACTGTTGAAATTAACTCACTTATCACCTTTCTTTCCAAGAATCGGCCCCTATATACGGTTTATGAACTGCGCAACGTTCCTTATCTCGATTTTCAGACGGTTGAACGAATTCTTCCCTTTTTCACGGTAGGCGAAGCAAAGAGAGAGGGAGTTAGTCCCTCTCCGGGAGTCATCGTCCGCGAAGGGCTGCACGAGATGCAACTGCGGTTCGACAAGACCCTCACCCCTCGCGCGGGATACGCCTCCTACTCAGACTCGGTGCTGGAGCGATACCCCAACCGCAGCTACAGGGGCGAAAATTTCTACACCTCTCTGCGCTACTCCCTGCGTTACCGTGACAAGCTGCAAGCGGGAATCACAGCCGAGAAGGATGCCGGGGAACCTTTTTTGCGAAGTGGTTACCCAAAGGGCTATGACCACTACGGGATTCATATGCTGCTCCGTGACGTTGGCCTACTAAAGACATTGGTGCTGGGTGACTACCGTCTCTCCTTCGGCCAGGGACTGATTCTGAACAACGATTTCGGAATAAGCAAGAGCTGGGGAAGCGATCAGGTGGCACGCCGCACGCAGCAGCCCAAACGCCACTTCTCTACTTCCGAGAGTGGCTTCTTTCGCGGTGCTGCAGCCACGCTGAGTGCGGGGGAGTTCGACATCACCACCTTCTACTCCTCCAGGAAGATTGATACCAACCTCTCCAAAGCAGGTGAGATCACCTCTTTCAAAACGGATGGACTACACCGCACGCCTCTTGAACGGGAGAAGAAAGGAAACAGCCGGGAGCAGGTAACCGGTGCGAACATCAACTACCGCAGGGGAGGATTACAGGTGGGAATCAGCGGCATCTATCACACCTACAACAGGAAGTACAACCCCACCCGACAGGAGTACAATCTCTATTACCTTCGTGATTCTACCCACCTGAATGGTTCAGTCGACTATTCCTGGCAGCTGCCGGGATTTCTCTTCGCGGGTGAGACTGCCATTGCCCGAAACGGTGCGGTGGCCACCCTCAACATGGTGCAGTATCGCTCCACCGGTGGCTCCACCCTCACGCTGCTGCATCGCCACTACCCAATCTCCTACAATGCTTTGTACGGGCAGGCATTCTCTGAGGGGAGCGCCCCGCGCAACGAACGCGGCCTCTACCTGGGAGGAAGCTTCAGCCCACTAAGCAGGGTGACCCTGAACGGCTACATCGACCTGGTGCACCACCCCTGGATGCGATACCACGTAGATGGGCCATCGAACACGATCGACGGACAACTCCTCGGCAGCTGGCACATCAACCGCCTCAACAACTTCGAACTTCGCTACAAGTACAAACGAAAGGAGAAGAACATCTCCCTGCCGGAAGAAGATGCAAAGCGTCTGTTGCCTTACACCACACAGAAATTCCGTCTGCGCTGGTTGCAATCACTCCTTGAGGGCTGGGAATTTCGCACCACGGCTGATATGGCGATTTACAAGGAGCAACCCTATCCTGCGGAGAAGGGGATCATGCTCTCGCAGCTGATAAGTTACCGTGGCACAAGGCCCTTCACGGGCGATCTCTTCTTCGCCTTCTTTGATGCCGAGAGCTACGAGGCACGACTCTACTCCTACGAGCGCAACCTGCTCAGCACCTTCTACATGCCCTTCTTTTACGGCAAGGGGATCCGGGTGGCCCTTAACGGGAAGTACAGCTTCTCTCGTGCACTCACACTGTCGTTCAAGGCAGCCCACACCCGCTACAGTAACCGTGACACCATCGGCAGCGGCACAGAGCAAATCAACGGGAACAGTCGTACCGACCTATGGTGTTATCTTCGCTGGAAGTTCTGACCAATGTCGATCCTTTTTTGTACTTTTGAGCCAAATTCCAACCACGATGGCTCATCCTCTTCTACAAATAGACACCCTCACCAAAAGCTTCGGTGACCTGCTGCTCTTTCGTGACATCTCCTTCGGCATCGCCGAGGGGGACAAGATCGGGCTGCTGGCTCCCAACGGGTCGGGCAAGACCACCCTGCTCAACATCATCGCCGGCAAAGAGGGATATGACGCAGGCAGGGTGGTGTTCCGCAACGACATCCGCTTTGCATACCTGGACCAGTCACCTGCATACGACCCGGAGTTGACGGTCTTGGAGGCCTGCTTCAGTGCCGACAACGAGACGGTGCGACTGATCGCCCGCTACGAGGAGGTGATCAGTTCCGGCAGTCAGGAGGGGCTGGATGAGCTGCTGCTGCAGATGGAGCTGCTCAAGGCATGGGACTATGAGCAACGGATCAAGCAGATCCTCTCACAGCTCCGCATCACCGACTTCCACCAGAAGATGGGAGAGCTCTCCGGAGGACAGGTGAAGCGGGTGGCACTGGCTAACGTACTGATCAGCGAGCCGGAATTGCTGATCCTGGATGAACCCACCAACCACCTCGACCTGGAGATGACCGAGTGGCTGGAGGAGCACTTGAACCGCAGCCGCATGAGCCTGCTGATGGTAACGCACGACCGTTACTTCCTGGACCGAATCTGCACGCAGATCCTGGAGATCGACCAGCAACAGCTCTACAGCTACCGCGGCAACTTCTCCTACTACCTGGAGAAGCGTGAGGAGCGCCTGGCAGCACAGCAGAGCGAGGGTGAGCGTGCCCGCAACCTGATGCGCAAAGAGCTGGAGTGGATGCGCCGCCAGCCACAGGCACGGGCCACCAAGGCCAAGTCGCGCATCGATGCCTTCTATACGCTGGAGGAGAAGGCACAACAGCGACGCAGCGAGGAGGGAATCCGCCTGGCTGCGAAGGGAAGCTACATCGGCAAGAAGATCTTCGAGGCGAAGCATGTGAGCAAGCGGTTTGGCGACATCCAAATCACCGAAGATTTCAACTATGTCTTCTCCCGCTACGAGAAGATGGGTATCGTGGGCAACAATGGCACCGGCAAATCTACCTTCGTGAAGATGCTGCTCGACGAGGTGCAACCCGACAGCGGCAGCTTTGAGATTGGTGAAACGGTACGTTTTGGCTACTACAGCCAGGACGGTCTCCGGTTCGACGAGCAGATGAAGGTGCTGGATGTCGTGCAGGCTATCGCCGAGGTAATCGACCTGGGCAACGGACAGCGGCTCACAGCTTCGCAGTTCCTGCAGCACTTCCTCTTCCCGCCGGAGAAGCAGCACAACTACGTCTACAAACTTAGCGGCGGTGAGCGGCGACGCCTTTACCTCTGCACGGTACTGATCAACAATCCCAACTTTCTGGTGCTGGACGAACCTACCAACGACCTGGACATCCTCACCCTCAACATACTGGAGGAGTACCTGCAGGGATTCAGTGGCTGCCTGATCGTGGTGTCGCACGACCGGTTTTTCATGGACAAGGTGACGGATCACCTGCTGGTGTTCCACGGCAACGCCCGCATTCAGGATTTCCCCGGCAACTACACGCAGTATCGTGAATGGAAGCAATTGGAAGACAAAAAAGAGGCGGCAGAGATAAAAACAACACGTGTTGAAACAGAGCCCCGCCGCACCAGGCCCGAGGAAAAGAACAAGCTTACCTTCAAGGAGAAAAGGGAATTCGAGGGACTGGAAGAGGAGATCGAACAATTGGAAGCGGAGAAGATCCGCATCACCGATGAACTCTCATCGGGCACTCTCACGAATGAAGAATTGATGGAGCGTTCCACACGACTTTCAACAATCATGGAGCTGATTGACGGAAAGACGATGCGCTGGCTGGAGCTTAGCGAGAAGACAATTTAGACAGATTATAAATATCTATCACTGAAACCTTTGTTTTTCAATTCAAGTGGGGAAATGATTACTTTTGCATATTGAAAAAACAACCAAAATCATAAAACGACCCATTATGACAAGTATCAAAGGAACACAGACCGAACTGAACCTGCTGAAGTCCTTCGCAGGTGAATCACAGGCCAGAATGCGCTATACCTTCTATGCCAAGCAGGCAAAGAAAGAGGGTTACGAACAGATTGCAGCCATCTTCCAGGAAACCGCCGATCAGGAGATGACCCATGCCAAGCGTATGTTCAAATACCTGGAAGGGGGCATGGTAGAGATTACCGCTTCCTACCCTGCCGGCGTGATCGCCTCCACCGCCGAAAACCTGAAAGCTGCCGCCGAGGGCGAGAATGAGGAGTGGACCGACCTCTACCCCCATTTTGCAGAGGTAGCCGAGGCAGAAGGCTTCAAGGAGATTGCCACCATGTACCGCATGATTGCCAAAGCAGAGGCTGTACACGAAGAACGTTACCTGAAGCTGTTGGCGCGCGTGGAGAACGGAACCGTATTCTCCCGCGAAGAGGCAATCGATTGGATTTGCCGTCACTGCGGCTATGTCTTCACCGGCAAGAAACCACCGAAGAACTGCCCCACCTGCCTGCACCCCCAGGCATATTTTGAACCAATGAACAACGCACTGTAAAACATACTTACATTGCATTCATCGAGCGTATCCCTTAGGGGGTACGCCTTTTTTTTGCCCACCAACGATCGGTAGTCAGGGCTGTCTCGGTCGCTCTAGCCTTATTGCACCCTTATATCCTCCTTATACCCTCCTTATACCCACTCCCAAAATTATTAAGGTTGGTATATAGATGCAATAAGGTTAGAATAAAATAATAGCTTCCCAAAATATAGTACTTTTGCACCAGCAATAAAAGTTGATATGGTTCCGGATGAACCGATCAAACTGCAACCAGAAAAGAAAAAACAATGGAACAGAACGAACTGTTTGCCCGCACCGAACTTTTAATCGGCAGGGATGCGATGAAAGCGATTGCTTCAAAACGGGTGATCCTCTTCGGTGTGGGGGGTGTGGGAAGCTGGTGTGCCGAAGGACTGATCCGCAGCGGCATCATGCACCTCACGCTGGTGGACTCCGACCGGGTGGCGGTGGCGAACATCAACCGTCAGCTGCCGGCTACCACAAAAACTGTAGGAGAATTGAAGGTGGAGGTCTTGAAACGGCGACTGGAGGAGATCATCCCGCAGGCAGAGATTACAGCCATCCCGGAGATCTACAGTGCAGAGAGTGCCGACTCCTTTCAACTGGAAAAATATGACTATATCATCGATGCCATCGACTCGCTCAGCCACAAGGTACACCTGCTCCTTACCGCCTCCCGCACCAACGCCACCCTTTTTTCCTCGATGGGAGCAGCACTGAAGATGGACCCGCAACAGATCAGGGTGACGGAGTTTCGAAAAGTGCGTGGTTGCAAGCTGGCAGCGGCATTGCGCCAGCGAATGCGTAAGGGAGGGGAGATGCCGCACAAGCCTTTCCTCTGTGTTTACAGTGAGGAGCTGTTGGAGAACAGGGGCAATGAGGCATTGCCTCAAGCCGACGAACAGGGGAGCTTCCGTAAGGCACAGACAAACGGGACAATGGTCCAGGTGACCGCCGTCTTTGGCTTCACCCTCTCGGGACTGGTTGTTCAAGACATCTGCAACAAAGCATTGAAATCAGATCTTCCGACACAATAGCATATCACATCTGCCACTTTTTTCTTACCTTTGTGCTTTCAATCAGCAACTTCAACTATGCAAATCGAACAGATATTACTGGATGCCGTGAGCGGCGCCATCAAAGAACTATACGGAGCGGACGCCGGTACACTGCAGATCACACTCCAGAAGACCAAGAAAGAGTTCAAGGGACACTATACCCTGGTCACCTTCCCCTTGCTGAAGATCTCACGCAAGAATCCCGAACAGACAGCCGAGGAGATTGGCAAATGGCTGCTGGAACAGTCGCCCGTGGTGTCAGACTTTAACGTGATCAAGGGGTTCCTCAATCTCACCATTGCCCCCGCCGTCTGGGTAGAGCTGCTGCAGCGCATCGACGCGACAGAGGACTACGGCTTCACACCGGTTACAGAGGATGCACCGCTCTTCATGGTAGAGTACTCCTCACCCAACACCAACAAACCCCTGCACCTGGGACATGTGCGCAACAACCTGTTGGGGCATGCCCTCTGCGAAGTGCTGCGCGCCAACGGCAAGCGGGTGGTGAAGACCAACATCGTAAACGACCGGGGCATCCACATCTGCAAGTCGATGCTCGCCTGGCAGAAGTGGGGCGAGGGGGAGACTCCCGAGTCGTCCGGCAAGAAGGGGGATCACCTGATCGGCGACTACTACGTGCTGTTCGACAAGAAGTATAAGGAAGAACTGGCAGCCCTGCAGGCGAAAGGTCTCACAAAAGAGGAGGCTGAGGAGCAGTCGACACTGATGCAGGAGGCACGCGAGATGCTCCGCAAGTGGGAGGCGAACGATGCCGAGACGGTGAATCTCTGGAAGTTGATGAACGGCTGGGTCTATGCCGGCTTCGACGAGACCTACAGTCAGATGGGCGTCACCTTCGACAAGATCTACTACGAGTCGCAGACCTACCTCACCGGCAAGGAGGAGGTACTGCGTGGACTTGAGGAGGGCTGTTTCTATCGCAAGAAGGATGGATCGGTATGGGCCGACCTGACACCCTTCGGACTGGACCACAAGCTGCTACTGCGCGCCGACGGCACCTCGGTCTACATGACCCAGGATATCGGTACCGCCCGCATGCGATTTGACGACTACCCCATCGACAAGATGATCTATGTTGTGGGCAACGAGCAGAACTACCACTTCCAAGTGCTATCGCTGCTGCTAGACATGCTGGGCTACTCTTTCGGCAAGGGGCTGGTGCACTTCTCCTACGGCATGGTGGAGCTGCCCGAGGGCAAGATGAAATCGCGCGAGGGAACGGTTGTCGACGCCGATGATCTGATGGCAGAGATGATTGCCACCGCCCGTGAGACCTCACAGGAGCTGGGCAAGCTGGAGGGTGTCTCGGAAGAGGAAGCTGAAGCAATCTCCCGTATGGTGGGACTGGGAGCGCTCAAGTACTTCATCCTGAAGGTGGATCCCAAGAAGAACATGACCTTCAATCCGAAGGAGTCGATCGACTTCAATGGCAACACAGGCCCTTTCATCCAGTACACCCATGCCCGCATCCAGTCGGTGCTGCGCAAGGCAGTCGACCAGGGTATCACTCTCCCGGAGGCGATGGAATTCTCGCTCCCCCTCTCCGAAAAGGAAGAGGGACTGGTGCAGCTGCTCGCAGAGTTTGCGGCGGTGGTACAACAGGCCGGCACGGAATACAACGTATCACTGATCGGCAACTATGTTTACGAGTTGGTGAAAGAATACAACCAGTTCTACCACGACTACCCCATTCTGAAAGAGGAGAACAGTGCACTGCGTGACTTCCGTCTGGTGCTCTCCAAAAATGTGGCACTCACCATCCACAAGGGGATGTCGCTTTTCGGCATCGACGTGCCGGAGCGGATGTAATCACTCCTCTGTTATTTCAGGTATTTCGCCAGGAATCCCAGCATGGAACTGTAGAAGTCCATCCGGTTCTCTTCACGATAAAAACCGTGTCCCTCATTGTATTTCACCATGTAAGGCACATAGAGACCCTTTGCCCGTAGTGCCGTCACAATCTGATCCGATTCGTTGATGTTCACCCGTGGGTCGTTGGCACCTTGCACCACATAGACCGGCTTGACAATTTTGTCGATCTGGTAGATGGGAGAAACCTCACGTGCGATTGCCAGCTCTTCCGGGTCATCCAGGTCATACCATATCTCCTTCACCATCTCAGTGAGCGGTTTCCAGTATTCGGGGAAAGAGGCGAAGAAGGTTTCGATGCTTGAGATGCCTACATAATCCACACCACAGATGTAGAGATCGGGGGTCTTCACAAGTCCCATCAGGGTAGCATAGCCGCCATGACTGCCGCCGTAGATGGCAATCTTCTCTTCGTCCACCCATCCCTGGTCAATCACATAGCGCACACCATCCTCCACATCATCCATCACCTTTCTACCTACCTGCTTGAAGCCTGCCTGAAGGAACTCCTTGCCATATCCGCCCGAGATGCGGAAGTTGACCTGCAGGGTAGCATATCCACGGCTGGCGAACAGCTGCGTCTCAGGGTTGAAACCCCATGAATCACGGATGCCCTGGGGTCCCCCGTGCGGATTCACGATCAGAGGCACCTTCTTCCCCTCCAACGCCTCTTTGGGAAGGGTAATGTAACCATGAAGGGTCAGGCCATCGCGGCTCTGAAAGGTAATGGGCCGCATCTCTGCCATATCCTCTTCCTTCAGTTGCGGCATCAGGTCGTAGAGCAGTTTGAACTCACCGCTGTTGACGTTGTACTCATAATAGGTGCCATAGAGCCTGTCGCTCTGTACCACGATCAGGAAGGTGTTCTCATCATCATCATGATCGGCCACGCCGTAGATCTTACCGGGAAACTGTTCTCTGACACCGGCATCGATCTTCTTGTAGAGCTCACTCACCGGAACGATCTCCGTTTTCTCTCCCTGGTAGCCGAAATAATCGATCTCATAATTCCGTTTGCGCGACAAGCCCATGTCGGAGAGATCATATTCCGGATGTGCGAAGATCTCTTTGATCACCTTGTCCTCCTTCAGGTCATAGAGCAGGACGGCTGTCTTATCGCTTTCGAGGTTGCTGATCACATAGGCATCATCCGGGTCGGGAGTGCTGTAGTTGAAAGAGATGATGCCGAAGCTGTCGTCCCAGTTCATCTTTTTCTTCAGTTCAAAGATTCCTGTTTCACTGTTCTTGTAGTAAAACTCCATCTCCACACCGTTCACCATGCGGGTATAGCCACGCAGGTCACCCTCCTTGTCGAAATCGTATCCCTGAATGGGGTTGGCGGAATCGCTGTTCTCATAAAGCTTCTCCAGGTCGCCGGTCACCACATTCAGTTTGTAAGGTTCAAAGACCTGGGGGTTTTCCCTGTTCATGGAGATGATGATGTAATCTTTCTGATCCTTGAGGAGAGAGAGAATCATTGCCCTCACATTCTCAAAAGGAGTCAGGTCAAGGGCATTGCTACCGTCCAAATTGGCCGCATAGATATGGTAGTTCTCGTTGCCACCTCTGTCCATCATGTAAAAGAGACGCTCATCATTGATCCAGCCATAGCCTTTTATCGGTTCCTCTTTCTCCTCGATGACACGTGTAACTTTCCCGGTGGCGATCTCCCTGATATAGACATGGTTCTTCAGTCCCTCCTTCTCCATGTAGGAGAGGTACTTGCCGTCGGGAGAGAGCCGGAAAGAGGAAGCGTTGGGACGTGCAAAATAATCGCTTACGCTGTAACTGTAATCACCCTTGTCGAGGTCGATCAGCGCCTGCAGCTCCTCATTGGGAGAGACCAATGCCGGATTACCCGGCAGTTTGCTATCAAAACGTTTCAACGTAAGGGGCAGACTCATTCCGGACTGGTTGAAAGTACCCACAATGCTATCGCCCTCCAGATTGCCACTGTAAGCAATGCCGGCAGCCGACACCTTCAATGTCACATTGCTACCCGACAGTTCCACTTGATCCACTGCAATGCCGGCAGCACCCTGCATGGGCACATCCATTGTTCCCGACAATCCATCCTCCTCCGGAGTGAGATGAAATACCAACTCCAGCTCCACTCCCTGTACCGACAAGAGACCTTTCCAGTCTCCATCAATGTTTTGTGCATTAACCATCATCGTTGTTGTAATTAGGGCGAAAAACAGGCCCAGTTTCTGTTTCATAATTTTGATGTTTTAATTAATTCAACAGTTGTGATTCACAATGGCAAAATTAGTGAAAATTGACCAACAACAACCAAATATAAATGAAACTATTGAAAATGAACTACAAAGGGGATGATGCACATTGCATCACCCCCTAGGCGGTTCATTGAAAAAATAATAGATTAGTTATAGGCTTTCTCACCATGCTCGAAATAGTCGAGCCCGATCTCCTCTTCCCTGCTGCTGACACGAATTCCTACCGTGTATTTCAGGATTGCAAAGAGGGCGCAACCTGCGATGGCGGCCCAGGCTGCGATGGCCAGTACACCAATGGCCTGGCTTGCCAACACACCGGTACCACCGCCATAGAAGAGTCCTGGCAAGGCCGCATCGGCAGAAAAGAGTCCAACCATCAGGGTCCCGAAGGCACCACATACGCCATGCACCGAGACGGCACCCACGGGATCATCCACCTTCAGTTTCCGGTCTATGAACTCTACGGAGAAGACCACCAGCATCCCGGCCATCAGTCCGATGAGGACCGCCCCGCCGGGGGTGACCACGTCACAACCGGCGGTGATGGCGACCAGTCCCGCCAGCACACCATTGAGGGTCATGCTGAAGGTGGGTTTTCCGTAGCGGATCCAGGTGGTGATAAGGGTGGCGATACCCCCTGCGGCGGCAGCTCCGTTGGTAGTCATGAAGATGTGCGCCACCAGGTCGGGATCACCCAGCCCGAGCGTGGAACCGGGGTTGAAACCGAACCACCCCAGCCATAGGATGAATACACCCAGAGCCGCCAGTGTGAGGCTGTGGCCCGGGATGGCATGTATCTTCCCCTTCTTGTATTTGCCTATTCGAGGCCCCAGAAAAGCTGCACCAATGAAAGCGAGCCAGCCTCCCATGGAGTGGACCACTGTGGATCCGGCAAAATCATGAAAGGGAATCTCCAGTTGCGACAGCCATCCACCCCCCCAGACCCAGTGCCCGGAGATGGGATAGATGAGGGCTGAGATGGCCACACTGTAAAGCAGGTAGGCTTTAAACTTGGTACGTTCAGCCATGGCACCTGAGACAATGGTGGCGGCGGTGGCGGCAAAGACCAGTTGGAAGATGAAAAAAGCATTGTTGGGGATCCCCAGTTCCAATGCGTGGTTCACCTTCGAAAAGATCTCCAGCTCTCCGAAGAAACCGTTGCCTGCACCATACATGATGCCGTAGCCAATGAGCCAGAAGGCGATGGATCCCATGCAGAAGTCCATCAGATTCTTGAACAGTATGTTGGTGGTGTTCTTTGTACGGGAGAAGCCCGCCTCCACGAGCGCGAAGCCGGTCTGCATGAAGAAGACCAGTACTGCAGCAAACAATACCCAAAAAGTGTTGAGTGCATATGTTGTTGTGATTGTATCCATAGTGGTTCGTTTTTATTATTCTTTGATGTACAATGATTCGGGACCTGTCTCTCCCGTTCTGATCCTAATTGACTCCTCCACAGGGGAGATAAAGATCTTGCCGTCGCCCATCTCGCCAGTCCTGGCAGCATTAATGATAGCCTGGCAGGAAGAGTCGACATAGATTTCGCGGCATACGAAGGAGATGTGTATCCGTTCGATGAGACGTGTTTCATAGACCGTGGAACGATAAATCGAACTGGCAAGCTCATTTCCTACTCCTGTAACCTTCCAGTAGGTCATGAAATCGATGCCTATCTCGTGAAGTGCTTCAATCACTTCATCGAGCTGCGACTTACGGATGATCGCTTCAATTTTTTTCATTTTCATATATTTTAATTTTTCATTTGGTTGAATTGAACTCGAAAATGATTCAATTCTTACTGGAAATGCTGTTTCTTATGCATGTTTGATCTTGTTGATAGCAATATAGAATTACATGCCCCGTTGGTGGGAGGATTTTACAAGCATTTTATTACGAATTCGTCTGACAATTGAACCACCTCAGAAGCTGACTGCAGCAACCAGGTAGAATTTCTCCCTGTCGGGATTGAGGATGGCACTGCAGGTGATCGGAAGCGTGAATGAGGGGGTGATCTGCAACTCTTTTGTTGCGCTGATACCGACATTGGTGAGGGCGAAGTCACCGCTGAGCGACTGCAATCCGTCGCCACCGCCCACGAAAAGGGAAACATTCCCAAAGGCATACGCCGCTTCGAAATACTTATCGCCTCCAGCCGATGCGGCACCACCCGCCTCATTCAGCACATAATTGGCGGAGAGGCTCAGTCCGCCCACCTCATATCCACCATTCAGCTCGAAGATATGGGCTCCGGTAGCCTTGGTGACATCGAAATAATCATTCCCACCTTCTATGGAGGGGAAATAGTAGTCGGTTACTCCCAGTGATAACCCGAAGTCGAAGGTATAACCGAGAAACAGATCAGCCTCCAGCACCCCATCGAAGGAGGCGGAGCCCCAGGCACCGGCAGAAAAACCACCCGATTCAAAAACAAGTGAGGGCTGCACTGCCGCATTTGACAGGTAGAGCCCCCTCCAGACGTACGAACTAACCAGATCAGCTCCGGCAGTCCATCTCGATTCAGCCTCCTGCGCCGGGAGGCTCCAAGTTGCACAAAGCAACGTGATCGCAATAATGATTCTCATTTTCATAACCTAAAACAATTTAGTTAGACATAATGTAATATTCACGCTGCAAATATAATCATTTTGTTTTATTTCAAACATTTTTGTTTACTTTTTATTGTTTTTATTTTATTTTGAGCATCATTTTGATCTCATTAATACAGGTTAGATTTCATCCTGTCATCATAAAGAGGTATGAGACATAACTTTTGATACAACCTACAATTTCGTACACAATATGGATCTGATGGGAAACACTTCAATAGCATGGAACCCATGAGTGTCAAATATTGTTATAGTGTCGTAAATAAGAGCTTAAGCAAGCAAGATTGTCCCTTTATTATACTAAATTTGCTTGTTTTTGGAACAATAGTTCGTTAAAAATATAGTTTAGAGTCACGCAGCAATGGCTGCAAACTCAATGAGTTCTTTTACAAGTTTATCATTTAATCTTCTGTTCGGTTTAATGCCGGACACGCAAATAAATCGTTCAAGCAAGTAGGCATTGTGTATCATTGTTTTACATGATGCCATCGAAAAAGGGATGCCTCTCTCCTTTGCCAGGTTGACTGAGGTAAGAGATGCATTAAAGTTGAACGATAGCTCTGCTACGTCCCTTGCCTGCGATTGCGTTAGTCCTGTGAAGCCTTTGGCATCCCTGAAGCAAAACTCGATCTGAAAACGGGTGCGGTAAAATTCTATAACATCTTTTCCACTCATCTTAGGATTGGTAGAGAAGAACAGTTTTGGTTTTTTCCCATCTTTGAAATACCAGATGACAAGCCTGACCATCTGTCTAAGTGATTTGGAATAGGCTATCAAGGTGTAGAGATCACCGTTATCAATATTGATCTTTTGCACTCTGGTTGTATCCAGGTTGGCCATGTCAATCTTTCCGTCGTAGAGTTTAGGCCTGCCTTTCTTGCCCGTTGGTTTCTGGAGTGTTGGATAATAAAGTGCGGCGTCATCCTTAAAACGGCTGACCAGATCAAACTTCATCTCTTGTAAACCAGTAACAAAGTTGTTCTTTGCGAAGTAGGCATCAGCAACCACGTAACGGCTTGTCCGATGGAGTTTATCCCGCATCGATTTAATGACCAGCAGGTACCAGTCGATCAGGTTCGCATCACGACTCTCCAGGGTTTGACGGTCCGGAGTCTGAACGGCCTGTAGACTGATGCAATCCTTGTTGTCGACGTCTATAAGGCCCACTCCCAGGATTTCCAATCCTCTTTTCGCCTGACCGGCTGCACCCGACCAGAAGTAACCAATCCA